>ERZ791926.699-NODE-699-length-23814-cov-8.337009_pt1 | contig 23814 bp, 29 predicted proteins | sample MGYA00510131_ERZ791926 | MGnify/ENA primary metagenome ERZ791926 (study PRJEB30046, sample SAMN00792052) | human gut metagenome | study: EMG produced TPA metagenomics assembly of the A metagenome-wide association study of gut microbiota in type 2...
TCTTATTTTCGGACAACGGAACAAAACAGTCCCGGCTTGATGCAATTTGCCAATCAAAAACCCCGGAACCACCCTTCACCGGGGAACTCAACTCACACCCAAACCAGCATTTGGCGGGCAGGTTCATGGAATTATTAACAGTTATCAACAAGCATGGATATTATTGAAACAAATCAGCATAGAAATGGAGAGTAAGATGAATAATAAGTACACAGTCGGAATCATAACAGCAAGCGACAAAGGTTCAAAGGGAGAGCGTGAGGATATCAGTGGAAAACGGATCAGAGAAATACTGCCGTCTGAAAAATACGAAATTATATCCTATCGGGTGCTGCCGGACGAGCAAAAGGAGCTGGAACAGGAAATGATAAGGCTTGCGGATGAATGTAAATGCAGCCTGATCTTAACGACAGGCGGAACTGGATTTTCCCTGCGGGATGTGACACCGGAGGCAACGCTTGCCGTTTGTGACCGGAATGCACCGGGAATTGCGGAGGCAATCCGGGTTTACAGCATGACAATTACGAAGCGTGCCATGTTAAGCCGTGGTGCAAGTGCGATCCGGGGGCAGTCCCTGATCGTAAATCTGCCGGGCAGTCCAAAAGCGGTCGAGGAAAGCCTGACTTATATCTTAGATTCGCTGGAACATGGGATGGATATTTTGTTGGGGAGAGATGGGGAATGTGCGCGGAGAGGATAGCTGTGTGGTGCTGAATGAGGTGTGTCTGCCGGTTAAAATTTGTGAGATATTTTTAAAATACTATTTTCAAGCTGAGAAAATAGTGTTATACTTATAAAAGAATAACGAGGGTGTTACTGGAGAGATTCCGTAATGCCCTTTTCTGATTCATATGGTTTCCCGTATTATAAGGCAGTTCAAAATTGATGTAGCAGGAAGTTAAGAGTTGCCTATGGTATATGGAATCTTTATAAGAATAATGAAAAATTTAGCAGAAAGGCTGGAAAAAAGATGATCACAGTAAATGCAATGGGCGATACCTGCCCGATTCCGGTAGTAAAAACAAAAAATGCAATCAAAGAGCTTAAAGGTTCTGGTGTTGTGAAGACACTGGTGGATAACGAGATCGCGGTTCAGAATCTGACGAAGATGGCAAAACAGAAAGGCTATGGAGTGAAGTCCGAGAAAATCGCTGAGGGACAGTATAAAATGACGATGGAGATTGGAGATGGAGCAGCAGACCAGGGTGATGAAATGTCCGTAACAGACACAGAAAAAGAAACCTGTGCTCCGAATGCAATCCATGGCAACACGGTTGTTGTGATCTCTGCAGATCATATGGGTGAGGGCGATAATGAGCTTGGAAAAGTTCTGATCAAGGGCTTTATTTATGCGCTGACAGAGCAGGATGTATTACCGAAAACCATGCTTTTTTATAACGGAGGTGCAAAACTGACCTGTGAGGAATCACCGACACTTGAGGATCTGAAATCATTAGAGGCACAGGGCGTGGAGATTTTAACCTGTGGTACATGCCTTAATCACTATGGACTTACGGATAAACTTCAGGTGGGAAGTGTAACAAATATGTATGTGATTGCTGAGAAAATGACACAGGCAGGAAATATTGTAAAACCATGATTTATTTAGATAATGCGGCAACTACATTTCCAAAACCACCGGAGGTAGAACAAGCCGTCACGGAGGCATTTCATACACTTGGAAATGCAGGAAGAGGAGCACACGCGGCAACACTTGATGCATCCAGGATCATTTACAGAACCAGAGAGCGGCTTGCAGAATTATTTCACGCGGAAGATGCATCACGTATTGCATTTACCTGTAATGTGACAGAAGCGTTAAATATTGCGATTCAGGGTTTATTTGAACCGGGAGATCACGTGATCACATCGGTATGTGAACATAACTCTGTCCTGCGTCCATTGTATCTGATGGAGCAGCGGGGCGTGAAGGTCACATATCTTCCGGCAGATTTTAAGGGACGGATTTTGTATGATGAGCTGGAACATGCATATCAGTCGGATACGAAAGCAGTTGTGATCACACATGCGTCAAATCTGACAGGAAATGTGACAGATTTAGAACGTATCGCTGCTTTTACAGAAAAACATCATCTTCTGTTAATTGTGGATGCTGCTCAGACCGCCGGAGTACTTCCAATCGATGTGCAGAAACAGAATATCGATGTACTCTGTTTTACCGGTCATAAAGGATTACTTGGCCCGCAGGGAACCGGAGGAATTTATGTGCGGAAAGGTGTGGATATCCGACCGCTTTTAGCGGGAGGAACCGGAGTCAAAAGTTACAGTAAAGCGCAGCCGGAAGAAATGCCGACCGCGCTTGAAGCTGGGACATTAAACGGACATGGGATTGCCGGATTGTACGCTGCTTTGGGTTATCTGCAAAAAATGGGCATTGGTATGATCTATAAACGTGAGATGGCTCTGGCAGATCGGTTTTATAATGGCGTAAAAGATATTTCCGGTGTAAACATTTATGGAGATTTTACAACGGAAAACAGAGTGGCAGTTGTCTCATTAAATATCAGGGATTTAGATTCCGGCAGTGTAAGCGACTGGCTCTGGGAAGATTATGAGATCGCAGTCCGTGCGGGGGCACATTGTGCGCCTATGATGCATGAGACGCTTGGAACAAAAGAGCAGGGGGCAGTAAGATTCAGCTTTTCCCATTTTAATACGGATGAGGAAGTGGATGCTGCGGTGCGAGCTGTGCGGGAAATTGCGGAGGAAGCATGACGGAAAGAGTCTGCATAATAAGCGGCAAAGAAAAGAGGATAGATATGAGTTTGGGAAAAAGAAAGCTTCATGAACAGGTGAGGCTGCGTATTTATGGAGATGAGCTTATATTCGGACCTGGCATTGCACAAATTATGGAACTTGTGGAGAAAACGGGATCTCTTTCTGAGGCGTGCCGTCAGATGCAGATGGCATATTCGAAAGGCTGGAGAATTGTAAAACGCGCTGAAAATGAACTTGGCTTTTCACTTATGACCGGAAATAGTGGTGGAAAAGGCGGCGGCAATATGACATTGACAGAACAGGGAAGGAATTTTCTGGAAAAGTATCAGGCGATGGATGCGGAGTTAAAGAAGGATGCACAGACGTTGTTTGAGAAATATTTCACAAATTAATTTATAGAAAATGTCAATAAATCTCATCCTTTCAGGCATAAAACAGAGTGCGCACAGATCACGGAGGTGTAAGACAGATATGGAACAAAATCAGGAAAAAATCATATTTTGCAAGGGTGGCGGATGCACTGCAAAGCTCGGTGCAGGCATTTTAAGCAGAGTGTTAGAGCGCTTGCCGAAAGGTCCGGCAGATGAGAATCTTCTGATCGGATATGACAGCAAGGATGATGCAGCAGTCTATCGTATTTCCGATGATACGGCAATCGTACAGACCCTTGATTTTTTCCCACCAATGGTGGATGATCCGTACACCTTTGGAAAAATTGCGGCAGCAAATGCGCTCAGTGATATCTATGCGATGGGCGGCGAAGTAAAGACAGCATTAAATATCGTATGTTTTCCGGAGAGTATGGATTTGAATATTTTAGGTGAGATCATGCGGGGCGGCTCCGAAAAAGTCATTGAGGCGGGAGGAACTCTTGCAGGCGGTCATTCCATTGCCGATACAGATGTGAAGTATGGACTTTCTGTCATGGGAACTGTGCATCCGGACAAGATATATCCGAATAATCAGGGAAAACCGGGAGACAAACTGATCTTAACAAAGAAACTCGGAGTTGGAATTGTCTGTACTGCAAACCGTGTAAAAGAGGCATCCGATGCTGCAATGGAAGCTGCAATTGATTCCATGACAAGACTGAATAAATCTGCTTCACATATATGTCATGCATATGATATCCACGCATGTACCGATGTGACTGGATTTGGTTTCTTAGGACATCTGCATGAAATGATGGATGGGAAGTTATCCTGCCGTATTTTTGCAGACCAGGTACCTGTGATAAAAGAGGCACTTGATTATGCGGATGAGTTTTTGTTAACGGCGGCAGGTCAGAAAAACCGGAATCATGTGGGTGAATCTGTTTCATTTGAAAATGTCACTTTTGCAATGGAAGAGGTTTTATTTGATCCACAGACTTCTGGCGGACTGCTGATCGCAGTGCCAGAGAAGCAGGCAGAGGCACTTTTAGCAGATCTAAAGAAGGAAGGGCATCCGGCTGCCATAGTTGGGGAGATCCTTCCAAAATCTGAAAAGGAAATTTATGTGTGTGGATAATTGGAAAATCTGCCTGACGATTCATTACATTAAGATATTTTATAATAATTCCGGACAAAATTTAAATAGTGATATTGGCTCCAACATCACGAAATAAGGTTAGCAGGGATGGAGATCATGAGAGAAAAGAAAAATTACAGAATCATCACATTTCATACCACATCAGCGGCAATGGCAATGGAAAAATATTGCAATGAGAATTCCATCAAAGGACGGCTGATCCCGGTTCCAAGAGAACTTTCTGCAGGGTGTGGACTGGCGTGGAGAATGGAACCGGGAGATTATGAAGTGTCCGGTAAAGAAATTGAAAAATCAGGAATTGAGATGGAACAGAGTGTAGAAATATATATCTAAATAAAAAAGTATCATTCTGTTGGAAAAGACAAAATGAGACCGGAAGCCTATGAAAAGGTAAATGGTATGAATATCGCAAATATTATGGGATGTGGTAATCAAAAAGGAAATCTTAGATCGACCAGACAGTATGAGTTTTCTGTTAATCTGCTGCCAAAGATTAAAGTAGAAACCGTTGTAACGGATGAACAGGCACCGGCGATCGTGGACGAGGTTGTAAAGGAGATTCAGACAGGAAACTTTGGCGATGGTAAGATTTTTATTTATGACGTAGAAGATGCGGTCAGAATCAGAACTGGTGAGCATGGTGGTGATGCACTATAAAATACGTCAGTATTGACTTGACAAAAATTATAAGTATGGTTATTCTTATAAAAGATAGCAATGTGTAAGCTGAATGAAAGATAGCCAATGTGGGTAGAGTCCCCACATTGGTTTTCTTTTTTTCTTAATGATAATTGTCTGAAAGGCAGATGAGAAATATTGAAGAAACCATTCATTATAGTAAGAGGCGGTGGCGATCTTGCCACCGGAACCATCCACAGACTCTGGTCGGCAGGATTTCCGGTTCTGGTGCTTGAGACAGACCATCCGGCAGCAATCCGGCGTCAGGTAGCCATCTGTGAGGCTGTTTATGAGGGCAGCGCCACGGTAGAAGGCATGGAGGCTGTTTTGATCAAAGATGCTACAGAAGCAGAAAAAGTGATCGGCGCTGGAAAAGTTCCGTTACTGGTAGATCCGGACGGAGCAGCCATTGCAGCATTAAAGCCCGATGTGGTCGTTGATGCAATCCTTGCAAAGAAAAATCTCGGAACAACACGCAATATGGCAGCACTTACGGTAGGACTTGGTCCCGGATTTACTGCGGGGGAAGATGTGGATATCGTTATTGAGACAAAGCGAGGACATAATCTTGGCCGGATCATCCGTGAGGGATCAGCTATTCCCAATACCGGAATCCCAGGCAATATTGGCGGCTATGCGGCAGAGCGTGTGATTCATGCAGGCGCACCGGGTATTCTTTATAATGTGCATAAGATCGGCGATATTGTTGAACAGGGCGAGAAAATTGCGTATATCATCAATGAGGATGAAAATGCCAGATATTCCGTAACCGCCACGATCCCCGGTATTATCCGCGGACTGATCCGTGATGGATATCCGGTTACAAAAGGCTTTAAGATTGCAGATATCGATCCGCGCAAAAGCGAACTTTCGAACTGTTTTACCATTTCGGATAAAGCACGCTGTATTGCAGGCAGTGTGCTGGAAGTTGTCTGTGCTTTTGACACTGACAATTTATCATAAAAAGAAAGGAGCATATGCTTCATGAAACTGATAAAGACAGAAGATGCAGTCGGTCAGGTACTCTGCCACGATATCACACAGATCATTAAGGGTGTTACAAAAGATGCGGTTTTCCGCAAAGGGCATATCATCACAGAAGAAGATATTCCGGTGCTTTTAAGTGTTGGAAAGGATCATATTTACATCTGGGAAAAAGATGACACGATTCTCCATGAAAACGAGGCAGCGCAGATCCTTTATGAGATGTGCAAAAATGATCACATGCATCCATCGGATGTCAAAGAAGGTAAAATTGAACTGATCGCGGATTGCGACGGACTGTTAAAAGTTGATAAAGAAAAATTAAAAAAGGTGAACAGTTTCGGGGAAATGATGATCGCCAGCCGCCATGGAAATACACCGGTGAAGGCAGGGGACAAGCTTGCGGGAACCAGAATCATACCACTTGTCATTAAAAAGGAAAAGATGGAACGCGCAAAAGAAATATGCGAGGATGCTCCTATTTTTACACTAAAGCCATTTCACAAGAAAAAAGCTGCGATCATCACGACGGGAAATGAAGTTTATCACGGAAGGATCGCAGATACTTTTACACCGGTCATCCGGGAAAAATTAGCAGAATATGATACGGAAGTCATTTTTCATGAGACTTTTGATGATGATAACGAAAAGATTACGGACGGCTGTCTTGCGGCAATCGAGGCAGGAGCAGATCTTGTGATCTGTACCGGGGGCATGAGTGTGGACCCGGATGATAAAACACCGCTTGCCATCAAAAATACCGGGGCAGAGATCATTTCTTACGGTGCACCGGTATTGCCGGGAGCAATGTTTCTGCTTTCTTATTATAAAGAAAGCATTCCGATCCTTGGACTGCCGGGTTGTGTGATGTATGCAAAGCGTACGATTTTTGATCTGGTGCTGCCGCGCATTATGGCAGATGACAAAGTGGCCGCAGAAGAACTTGCAGCACTTGGCGAGGGTGGACTCTGTTTAAACTGTGAACACTGTATTTACCCAAATTGCGGCTTTGGAAAAGGATGGTAGCAGTAGCATAAGCTACAGAGCAGATTTTGAAATGAGATTTATGGAAAGGCATGAGGAAGTATTTGAATGAAAGATCAGACAGGCAGAGAGATTGATTATATGAGAATTTCGATTACCGATCGCTGCAATCTGCGCTGTAAGTATTGTATGCCTGGCGATATAGAGACAACGGATATGGCGAATCTGCTGACATACGAGGAAATTGTAAAAGTGACAGAGACTGCCGTGTCACTTGGAATCCGGCATGTCCGTCTGACCGGTGGAGAGCCGTTAGTGCGCCGTGGCTGTGTAGAGCTGGTCAAAAAAATAAAAAATATATCCGGCATTGATACGGTTGGAATGACCACAAATGGGGTTCTGCTTGCAGAGTATGCAAGGACTTTGAAAGAAGCAGGACTTGATAGTGTAAATGTCAGCCTGGATACTTTAGATGAGACAGAATTTCAAAGACTGACGGGACGGAATGAATTAAAAGCAGTGTTAGCAGGAATCAGCGCGGCACAGAAAGCGGAAATTCCGGTAAAGATCAATACGGTTCATTATAAAAATCTGGACTGGAGAGCCGTTCTTGCTTACGCAGATGAAAGGCAGATACCGGTACGTTTTATTGAGATGATGCCGATCGGATATGGTGCAGATTATACCGGAAGATCCAATGAAGAATTGTTCCGGCAGATCGAGGACATATATGGAAATGCCTGTGCGATGGAACCGGATCGAAAAGTGGAATCTGAAAAAGCCGGAGAGCAGGAAGTTACAGTGAAGCTGCTATATAAAAACTATGGCGCAGGACCTGCAGTTTACTGCCATTTTCCGGGATTAAATATAGATGTCGGCTTTATCAGCGCCATACATCATAAATTTTGTAAGAACTGTAATCGTATCCGTCTCACCTCCGAAGGATATTTAAAATTATGCCTCTGTTATGAAAAAGGTGTTGATCTAAGAGCAGTCCTCAGGGATCCCCAAAAGGAACAGACCTTACAGAAAGTGATGAAAGAGGCAGTTTTAGAAAAACCTATGGAACACTGTTTTGAACAGATTTCAGAAATGACAGAGCATAAAGCGATGGTACGCATTGGTGGATGAAAGAAACAGACGAAAATTATTTAGAAAGCAGAGCAGTCATATATGGGAATCATAAAAGGAATTTGCATCAGCAAAGAAAGAGGAACAGAAAAGCATGAAGTGCCTGAGGCTGAGTTTATCAGGGACTGGGGCATTCAGGGTGATGCGCATGCAGGAAAATGGCACAGACAGGTCAGTCTGCTGTCCTTTGAAAAAATAGAAGGATTTCGTGCAAAAGGTGCGGATGTAGCGTTTGGAGCATTTGGCGAAAACCTGATCGTGGATGGATATGATTTTAAAAATCTTCCGGTCGGAACAAGATTCCGCTGTGGGGATGTCCTTCTTGAAATGACCCAGATCGGTAAAGAATGTCATTCACATTGCCAGATTTATCAGCGGATGGGAGAATGTATCATGCCGCATGAAGGTGTTTTTGCTGTTGTTTTAGAGGGCGGCATCATTCATGTCGGGGATGAACTTATGATAGAATCAGTGTAACATATCCGGAACAGATCAATGAAAAGAGCGCAGAAATGGAGCTTGTTATGAGAGAAATTGTGGAAGTTCTTAAGAAACGAATCAATGAAAAGAAAAATAGTATGCTCATCACTGTGGTTGCAGGACGCGGTTCCATACCGAGGAAAGCCGGTGCATATATGGTAGTCGGTGAGGATGGCAGGGTGACCGGAACGATCGGCGGCGGTAATCTGGAATACCAGGCAACACTGATGGGACAAAAGCTTCTCGCCGAAAAGAAGAATTATCTGCATGAGTATAATCTTGGTCAGGAAAAATCAGCAGAACTTGGAATGGCATGCGGTGGAAATGCGACCGTCTTATTTTACTATGTGGACGCGGTGGAAGATGCTGTATGGATCGGACAGATGGAAGCGGCAGAAGAAAAAAGAAAACCATTCTGGATCCTTATGCCGTTAGAGCAAGGAAAGGTAAAAATACTGCCGGAGTTTCAGACATCTGCACATCAGTCGGTGACAGAGATTGATGGAGCGCGTTTCTATGCAGAACAATTCTCCTATGATGGAAAAGTTTATATTTTTGGAGGCGGACATTTAGCACAGGAACTTGTCCCGGTGCTGTCACATCTGGGGTTCCGCTGTATTGTTTCGGATGACAGGGAAGAATTTACAAAACCGGAACTGTTTCCGGGAGCGGAAGAGATACGTCTGATCGATTTTGGAAAACTGGAAGAGACATTTACGATTCATCCGGAAGACTACATTGTGGTCGTCACAAGAGGACATCTCTGCGATACGGATGCAGAGCGTTTTGGACTGCAGACTTCTGCCGGATATATCGGTGTTGTGGGAAGCAGGAAAAAAACAAAATTTGTTTATGATAAGTTGCTTGCAGAAGGATTTACCAAGGAGCAGCTTGCACGCGTGACAGCACCGATCGGAATTGAGATCGGAAGTGAGACTCCGGCGGAGATCGCGATCAGCATTGCGGCACAGCTGATCGAAGTGCGTGCGAGAAAAAATCATCATAAAATTAATTTTTAAAAGAAATGGTATAGAAAAAGGAGTTATATGGAGCTGATTTAAGAAGCTGCTTTTTTAGAGCTTTTTAAAATAAAAAAAAAGAGGAAAAACAAATGAAACAAAAATGTGTGTGTGTATTACTTTCTGCAGCTATGGCAATGACAATGTTTGCCGGATGTGGAAACAACAAGGATCAGGCGGCAGGTGAAACCGAAGCTGCAGCAGCAGAGCCGTTTGAAGCAACAACGGTAACTGTATTTGCTGCAAAGAGTTTAAACACGGTTATGGAAGAGCTGATCGCAGAGTATAACAAAACACAGCCGAACGTATCGATCGTGGGAAGTTATGACAGTTCAGGAATCCTGATGACACAGATTGAAGAGGGAGCAGCCTGTGATGTATTTTTCTCCGCAGCACAAAAACAGATGGATCAGCTTCAGGATCAGGACGGACTGGTTATCGACGGAACGAGACATAACGTTGTAAACAATCAGGTTTGTGTCGTTACATACAAAGGCAGCGGCACGGCGGTAACCGGACTTTCCGATATCGGAAATGCAAAAAGCATTGCACTCGCCGATGGTTCTGTTCCGGTTGGAAAATATACCAGACAGGCAATGGTAAATGCGGGTATGTTAGACAAAGTGGACGATGTTTCACAGATTACGACAACGGAAATCCAGAATGCACTTGGTGGTGTGGATATCAATGAGTGTGCCAATGTAGGAGCCGTAACATCTGCAGTTGCAGAAGGTTCTAATGAAGTCGGAACCGTATATTATTCAGATACTTACGGTTTTGAAGACCGTCTGGAAATCCTAGAAAAAGTTTCGTATAACCTTACCGGAAATGTTATTTATCCGGTGGCACAGATTGTAAATAACGAAGCAGATGAGTTAGAGCAGAGTGCAGCAGAGGACTTTATCAATTTCCTGGTTTCGGATGATGCAAAAACAATTTTCCAGAAATACTACTTTGATACGGATGTTGAATAAAAGGTAAAAATGAAAACAGGAGGCAGTTATGAGTCAGTTGACAGCATATTTAAGTGGACTCGACTGGAGCCCGCTTCTGATATCAATTAAAACCGGAATTGTAGCAACCATTATTTCATTTTTTTTAGGCATCTATGCAGCACGAAAAGTAGTGAAAGCAGGACCGCGCATAAAGGCAGTGGCAGATGGAATTCTGACACTGCCAATGGTGCTGCCACCGACGGTGGCAGGCTTTTTTCTGCTGTTATTGTTCAGCCTGAGGAGACCGTTTGGAGCATATCTTTATGATACGTTTCATTTCAAAGTGGTACAGACCTGGCTTGGCTGTATTTTAGCGGCAACCGTGATCGCATTTCCACTCATGTACCGGAATGCCAGAGCTGCGTTTGAACAGATTGATGTAAATCTGATTTATGCGGCGCGGACACTTGGGATGCCTGAGATCAAAATTTTCTGGAAAGTGGTGGTTCCTGCGGCGGGACCGGGTATTGCATCCGGAACAGTTTTAACCTTTGCAAGGGCACTTGGTGAGTACGGTGCGACCTCAATGCTTGCAGGAAATATTCCGAAAAAAACAAGTACAATCTCACAGAAAATTGCGATGGTCATCCAGGACGGAGACTATGCGACAGCGGGATTCTGGGTGGTCGTGATATTGATCATTGCATTTTTGGTCATATTTTTGTTAAATATCATCACGGCAAAGAGTATGAAACATGTGAGCAGGTGGTAGCATGAAAAGTACTTCTAATCACTCAGAGCAGAGGCTCTTTCGTGAAGAAGTGCTAAGTTTCATGCAGGAAAAGTACATCTAATCGCTCAGAGCAGAGGCTCTTTCGTGAAGAAGTACTAAGTTTCATGCAGAAAAACGCAGGCGTTTTTCATGTGATCGATGGAGAGTATAGGCAAGTGCATTATTTTAAATGGAGATTGGAATGAGTCTGAAAGTAAATATAAAAAAGAAGTTTGGCAGCTTTTATTTAGACGTCGCGTTCGAGACAGAGCGTGGCGTATTTGCGATTCTTGGGGCATCCGGATGTGGAAAGAGTATGACACTAAAGTGCATAGCCGGAATTGAGACACCGGACGAGGGACGGATCGAATTAAACGGCAGGGTATTATTTGATTCTGCAAAAAAGATCAATCTTACGCCACAGAAACGTCGTGTCGGCTATATGTTTCAGGATTATGCCCTGTTTCCCAATATGACAGTGGAACAGAATATCAAAGCTGGTATGGGAAAATGTCCGGATGAAGAGAAAGTAAAGTCTTATATCAGACGTTTCCGCTTAGAAGGACTTGAAAAACATTACCCCACGCAGCTTTCCGGTGGACAGAAACAGCGTGTAGCGATGGCGCGGATGATCGCTTCAGAGCCGGATATTCTGCTTTTGGATGAACCGTTTTCTGCGCTTGACAGTTATCTCAAGTGGGAGTTAGAGCAGGAAATGCGTGATATGTTAGCAGAGGTGAAAAAGCCGGTACTTTTTGTATCGCACAATCGTGATGAGGTTTATCGTCTGTGTAATATGGTAAGCTGTATCGATCATGGAAAAATGGAAGTCATTGAGGAGACAAAAGAGTTTTTCCATAATCCGAAAACAAAGACAGCGGCTGTGTTATCCGGATGTAAGAACATTTCTGCAGTGGAAATTGTGGATAATAGTCATATAAAAGCGGTGGACTGGGGGATAACTCTGTGCGTTCCGGAAATTCCAAAGGACACAAAAGCGGTTGGTATCCGGGCACATTCGTTTTATCCTGTGGATGCAGAGCCTATTCAGGATATGAATATTTTAAGGATAGAGGAATACCGCATCATTGAGGATACGTTTGAGTGGAATATTTCATTCCGCCCATCGAAAGAGAGTGGATGGCTTCAGTGGAAAATAGCAAAAACAGAGCAGGAAGATTCGCCAGGACCAATCCCTTCTGGTCTGGCAGTGGATGCAAAAGATATTTTATTGTTGAGGGATAATGCCTATGAATAACCGACAACTGACCATTTTCCGTACAGTATGTGAAGAAGGAAGCATGACAAAGGCAGCCGAAAAACTTTATATGACACAGCCTGCAGTCAGCCAGACCATCAAGGAGCTGGAGCAGGAGAGCGGTGTCTGCTTCTTAGAGCGCTATAACCGCAAAGTGGTACCGACGGAGAGCGGCAGGCTGCTCTATCAGTACGCGTGCCACATCTTAGGACTGTATCATGATTTAGAACAGCATTTGAAGGAAACGGAAGGCGTGCGGACAATCCGCATCGGTGCAAACCTTTCGGTTGGTGTGAAAATGCTGCGGGGCTTTATCCGTGCATTTGAAAAAAATACCCGGACATTCGTGTGAAAGTGACGGTCAGTGGATCGGTAAAGCTGATGGAACTTTTAAGAACACACCAGATCGATCTGGGGCTGATGGAAGATCTGCCCGGTGAGACGGACTATATACAGGAGCCGTTTGCAAAGGACAGGACTCTCATTGTTGCGGCACCAGATCATCCGCTGGCGGGTATGGAGCATGTCAGGTTTGAGGATCTGAAAAAAGAAGCTTTTCTTCTGCGGGAAAAGGGAGCCGGTGTACGAGACCGGTTTGAAGCTATTTTAAGGGCAAAAGACTGCGTGATCGAGCCGCTATGGGAGAGCCGGAGCACGAAAGTACTTGTGCAGGCGGTGGAAGATGGATTTGGTATTTCTGTGCTGCCATATTTTCTGATCGAGGAATATTTAGAGGCTGGCCGTCTGGTGGAAATAAAAGTGGAAGATATTTGTCTTGAAAGAAACTTAAATCTGGTATATCATCCACATAAGGTGTGGAATGATCCACTGCGTGATTTTATGGATATTGTGCGTCAATATGGGCATGATGAGAGGTAGAACAAAATGGAAACATAAAAAAAGAACAGGATTTCTACGGTGGAAATACTGTTCTTTTCTATGCTATAAATGTGTGTGTGTATATAGCAATTAAAATGTATCATAAATTTGATATAACTTCAAATAGGATAAAATTATAGAAAACATAAGTAAATACTTATGAGAACGGAGATAAGATATGAACCTGTTAGATATCATCGGACCTGTAATGGTCGGCCCGTCCAGTTCGCATACGGCGGGAGCCGTCAGAATCGGGAGAGTCAGCCGTAAACTGCTGGCGGAAGAAGTAAAAGAAGCAAAAATATACTTTCATGGTTCGTTCCTTGCGACGGGCAAGGGACACGGCACAGATAAGGCGCTGATTGCCGGATTATTAGGAATGCAGGTGGATGATCCGGCAATACCGGACAGTTTCAGGATTGCGGAGAAGAGAGGAATGAGATTTTCCCTGGAGGGGATCGACCTCGGTGATGTTCATCCAAATTCGGTGAAAATGAATCTGACAGGTATTTCCGGGCGTACACTTGAAGTGATTGCAGCTTCGATCGGAGGCGGGCGGATACAGATCTGCGAGCTTGACGGGATCACTGCCAATTTCAGTGGCGATTATCCGACACTGATCGTGCATAATATCGACCAGCCGGGACATGTTACCGAGGTAACATCCATGCTTGCCCATAAAGGCGTCAATATTGCCACAATGCAGCTTTACCGGAAAAGCAGAGGCGGCAATGCTGTCATGGTCATAGAGTGTGACCAGGAAGTGCCGAAAGAATCGCTTGCATGGTTAGAGCGGTTAGAGGGTATATTAAAAGTGACATATTGCAGTCTGGTGGAAGATTAATGGACCAAAATATATAATAGAAAGTTGGAAAGTTTCATGTATGGATCATTACAGGAATTATGCGAATTAGAGGAAACAACCGGAAAACCGTTCTGGAAGATCGTGCAGGAGGATGACTGCAGGGAGCAGGGAATCTCGCAGGAAGAATCCTTTGAGCAGATGCGTGCCATGTATCAGGCAATGAAGTATGCAGACGAGCGTTATGATGAGAAATTAAAATCCGAGAGCGGGCTTGTCGGTACAGAAGGCAAAAAAATGATGGATGCAAGGGCAGAGGGAAAGCTGCTCTGTGGCGATTTTATCGGGAAGGTCATGGAAAAAGCGTTAAAAACCAGTGAGTCGAATGCATGCATGAAGCGTATTGTTGCAGCACCGACGGCAGGTTCCTGCGGAGTCGTACCAGCAGTATTTTTAAGTTTGCAGGAAGAAAAAGGGTATTCTGAAGAAAAAATGGTGGAAGCGTTGTTCGTGGCAGCGGGAGTCGGCGGAGTGATCGCGGAGAGGGCTTTTCTGGCAGGGGCAGCGGGAGGTTGTCAGGCGGAGATCGGTTCCGCATCTGCGATGGCAGCAGGAGGAGTCGTGCATTTATTAGGCGGCAGTGCAAAAGAAATCGCCAATGCAGCGGCACTTGCATTAAAAAATCTGCTCGGTCTTGCCTGTGATCCGGTTGCCGGACTGGTGGAAGTGCCGTGCGTCAAACGAAACGTGATGGGTGCAGTCAATGCGTTGACCTCGGCAGATCTGACAAGTGCGGGAATCTTCAGCAAGATTCCGCCGGATGAGGTGATCGATGCGATGCGAAACATCGGAAGAAGCATGTCCGAGGATATCCGTGAAACAGGAAAAGGCGGACTTGCCGGAACACCGACCGGAGTGGAGATCCGTGAGCGGATGGCCGGGGGCAGAACGCAGGAATAAAAGGGGAATGTTTAAAGCAACACACATAACGATCTGATTTACAGATCAGTTATGATGGTGTTGCTTTTTTATTATAAAAAATTTTTTGAATAAAATAGTTGACAATATCACATCTTAGTGCTATGGTTAGTTACACAAGTAATGAACCACATAACTAAATAACGAAGTGACGAAATATAAAAATTTGAGAAAGGAGCCATTATGCATGAATGAAATATTAACGCAGGAGAAATCCATTTATCTGCAGATCGCAGAAATGATCGAAACAGATATTTTGAGGGATATTCTTCTGGAGGAAGAACGTGTGCCGAGTACCAATGAGCTGGCAAAGCTATATGCGATCAACCCGGCGACTGCGGCGAAAGGCGTGAATATATTGGTAGATGAAGGAATCTTATATAAGAAAAGAGGAATCGGCATGTTTGTAGCAGAAGGGGCAAAAGAAAACATTTTAAACCGCAGACGAAATGAGTTTTATACGCACTATGTCAAAAAGTTATTAGAGGAAGCAGCGAGTTTAGGACTTGATAAAAATGAGGTCATTAAAATGATCCAGTCAGCAGATAAATAAAAGGGGGAAAATAAAATGGAAGCAATCATTTGCAGCAATGTCAATAAGAGTTATGGGAAAAAAGAGATTTTAAAAAATATAGATTTTACACTGGAAAAAGGAAAAATCTATGGTCTGATCGGAAGAAACGGTGCAGGAAAAACAACACTGTTATCAATCTTGTCCGCGCAGAATCCGGCGACAGAGGGAAGTGTGACATGGAATGGTGAAAAGGTCTGGGAAAATAGAAAAGCATTAGATCATATCTGCTTTTCGAGAGAACTGTCGACCAACCTGTATGGAAGCGGTGCCAGTGCTTTAAAAGTAAAAGAGTATTTAAAGAATGCATCTTATTATTATCCGAACTGGGATCAGAAGATGGCAGATGAGCTGATCGAGAAGTTTGAATTGAACACGAAACAGCGCATCAACAAAATGTCAAAAGGTATGCTTTCCATGGTAACGATCATTGTTGCACTTGCCAGCAAAGCGGATTTCACATTTTTAGATGAGCCGGTGGCGGGGTTAGATGTTGTGATGCGCGAGTACTTTTACCATAAACTGATGGAAGAGTATACAGAGACAGGACGGACTTTTGTGATATCCACGCACATTATCGAGGAGGCAGCAGACCTGATGGAAGAGGTCATTATGATTAAGGATGGCAGTCTTTTGCTGAAAGAAAATACACAGGATCTGTTGGAGAGAAGTTACCATGTCAGCGGACTTGCGGAAGTGGTAGACCGGGCGACGGAAGGATATGAGAAACATCACGAGGAAAAAATGGGACGCAGCAAGAGTGTGACCATACTTTTAAAAGAAGACCAGGCGCTGCCAAAGGGTTATGATGTGACGATACAGCCAATCAGCCTGGAGAAATTATTTGTTTCACTGTGCGGATTAGATGACTAGGAAATAGCGGGAGGAATGGAAAATGGAACAGTCTAAAATGATAATAAAAAGGAATCTGCTTTTCTGGGGGAAATATGGCGTGCAGATGACAGCGATCCTTATGGGTTTTGTTATATTGTATGGCTTCTTTTTCAGCCTGGGTAACAGTGCCGACGATGGATTCTGGCAAAATGCCAATCTTTTTGCCATCCTTATAGGAATTATGTTTAATTACATCGGACCAATCAGTTATGCAGGTGCGTATATCCCGATGGTCATTTCCTTTGGCTCTGGCAGAAAAGAGGCTGCATGGGGAGCACAGCTTTTGTATGCAGTCTATGCAGTCACGTCATATCTGTTTATCCTTTTTACAGGCTATATGTCAGTTGGCAGATTGGAAGGCTTTAAAAATATACTGATTGCGGAAGCGTTCCTTTTCTGCATAGCATTCGGACAGATCTGTGCTGTATTGCAGATGCATTATGGAAAAAAGGGAATGGCGGTAGGAATTATTATAACGATAGCAGTGGTATTTTTTGTGGGTGCCGGTTTTGTTACAGGAGTCGGGTTTTGTGATACGGTGATCGCATGGGTTGAAAGCCTGTCCGGCAGTATTGTTGCAGGAGTGCTTGTGATCGGTGCAGTTGCAGCGGCAGTGTTTTATGTAATAAGCCTGGTCATGATGCTTCGTGTTGTGTCAAAGTATGAAGTTCGTGTGTAATAAATTTGTGCAGAAAACCGGGACGATATGAAAGGCGCAGGGTGTGAAAAATGATCGAAAATTTTTTGATACAGTGTAAAACAAGAAAGATGGAAGTGTTGCAGTTCCTTGTGGCTGCATTTGGCGGTTATGTGTTTGGAATCATTGTTATGATGATTATCCGGGCAAACACCGTGGAAAAAGAATGTGTAACGCTTGGAATGCTGATTGGGATGATTATATTGGTATTTATGCATTTCTTTGGAATCACATTTTCATTTGTTGGAGAGTTTAATATGGCGCTGTCTATGGGCGCAACAAGAAAATCATTTGTGGGAAGCTATGCATTGTTTAATATGGTGGAACTTGCAGGCTTGGAATTGTTACTGTTTGTACTTGGAAAGATAGAACTTGCATTAATCAGTGTGATCTATCCGCAGTGTGAAATTATACTGGATGTTACACAGTATTTTCAGTGGAAATATCTTCTTGCGGTTATCGTTGGAATGACGGTTGTTGAACTGTTTTTAGGGGCTGTGATCCTTAGGTTTGGCATGAAAGCATTCTGGGTAGTATGGGCGATCTGGATGTTTCTCACACTTGTGCCGGTCAAATTGAGTGAAAATGAAGTGATGGCAGCAAAGATGCATCAGCTTGGTGAACAGATCGGTCTGGAAAATATCGTGCAGTATCTGTTTGCCGCCGGAGTTGTGGCAGCAGTTATTATGGCAGTGCTGGGGTGGAATTTTTTGAAAAAACAAAGAGTGACAGTATAAGAAGAAAAGGCAGAACCGGGGATGAAGCGGTTCTGCCTTTTTCTTGATTCGTGATAATAGAATGTTCGCGGAGCGTCCATTCTATAATTCATAGGAAATTACATCCTATGAATTATAAAGTTTACAAGCAATCTATTTGTTGCTGCGTCTCCAGATGTGCATTCTTTCTGCTTCTTTGATCAGCTCGTCACGGAAATCCGGGTGAGCGATGGAGATCAATGCTTCGGCTTTCTGCCAAGCGGAAAGTCCTTTGACATTGACTTTACCGTACTCAGTTACAACATAATGTGTGTTGGCACGAGTATCGGTTACGATGGAACCGTTGGCAAGTGTCGGGCGGATTCTTGACTGAACCTGTCCGTCTTTGGTCTTAAAGGTAGAGGAAAGACAGATAAAGCTCTTGCCGCCTTTTGACAGGTAAGCACCTAAAACGAAGTCTAACTGTCCGCCGGCACCACTGATCTGTTTGATACCTGCTGACTCTGCATTGACCTGACCGAAGAGGTCGATATCAACGGCATTGTTGATGGAAATAAAGTTATCGAGTGCAGAGATGGAACGGATATCATTGGTGTAATCAACCGGTGCACTCATTAACTCTGGGTTGTCGTCTAAGTAATCGTACATTTTCTTGGTACCTGCACCGAAAGCGTAAGTCTGACGGTAACGGTCGATATTTTTCTTTGCACCGGTGATCTTTCCGGCTTTTGCGATGTCAACAAATGCATCTACATACATCTCTGTGTGAACACCGAGATCTTTTAAGTCGGACTCTGCAATCAGGGAACCGACAGCGTTTGGCATACCGCCGATACCAAGCTGCAAACATGCACCGTTCGGAATCTCGTCTACGATCAGTTTGGCAACCGTCTTGTCGATGTCTGTTGCAGGACCGCCGGCACCAAGCTCGCCGATCGGAGGATTAGAACCTTCTACGATATATGTTACATCGGAAATGTGAATTCCGCATTCTGTTCCGCCAAGGCAGCGCGGCATATTTTCATTTACCTCTACGATGATGTGTTTTGCTCTCTCACACATTGCACCGAGATGGGAGGCACTTGGTCCGAAATTGAAATATCCATGGGAATCCATCGGAGCTACCTGAAACATTGCTACATCATCCGGGCAGTCAAGCTCGCGGTAGTAACGTGGCAGTTCGGAGTAACGGATCGGTGAATAGAAAGCGCATCCGCGGCTGATCATTTTACGCTCGATACCGGACATATGCCATGAGTTCCATGTAAAATGCTCTCCGGCATCCTCACGTGCGAAAGTTGCTAACGGTTTTAAAAGGATACCACCGCGTAGGTTTACGTTTGTCAACTCATCGGTACGTTTTGCCAGCGCCTGATCAAGGGCATCTACGGTGTTTGTACACCAGCCGAAATCAACCCAGTCACCGGATTTGATCAATTTTACCGCCTCATCGGCAGATACAAGTTTCTGTTTGTATTCCTGTGAATAATCCATCACAAATACCTCCTCATAATTGTCAAAAATCATGATATAAAAAAGATTGTTAAAAATTTACCATAGTCTTATCCTAACACTTTATGGAGGGTTTGACAAGTCAATTAAGTTACTGTTCACACATACTGTGTGAGCAGTAGCGATTACAGCCCATTTTAAATGCATCTTCGATGCATGGGGCTGTAATCTGGCATGATATAGTCTTTGGCGCACAGCTTGACAGCAAGTGTCAAGCTTGCGAGTGAACAGTAACTCAATTAATTCTCTGCCGGCATCGTCCAGCTCTGCGACTCACGGCGGTATTTTTCTAACGCTTCCTCATAGCTTGAAACCAGCATGGTATCCGAAGGAATATTCGATTTTGCCTCGGCGAGAAGCAGTTCATAACATTCAACTAATCCGTACAGCGGGAGATCGCCGCTGGTGTGGACATCTAAGATGCTCTCCGTTTCGTAGGCGGCATTGTAAAACCAGATAACAGCCTCATTTAAATCCTTCTGTGCGAGGAAATAGGTGCCAAGTTCATAGCAGATCTCGGAACATGGAGTGGTCAGCATATCCTTCATCGTCAGCTTGAAAAATTCATTTTTATTGTCCTCTAAGCGGTACACATGTGCGAGTACGCAGGAGGCTTCTTTCATGGCATCGTCGGAGAGGTCATGTTCTAAGATATACTGAAAGATCGGTTTTGCATCCTGAAAGTCTTTTGTGTCACCGGTCTTTAGCAGCTCTTTTGCATACATGGTGCGGATCTTTGGAGAGAGCTCGTGACCGCTCTGGAAGTTTTTGATAAAAATAGAAAAATCACGTTTGCTGTGAAAATTCTGCGGTTTATGTAAAATCTCAACGTCACTGTCAAAAATCACGGGAGTCAGGCGGACTGTCTCGTGCACCGGATCAACCCAGGTAAAGGTGCGCAGACGTTTAAACAGCTTCGGACGGTATTCTTTTTTTGCATTTAAAACAGTGTCGAAATCGGCATCGGTCACATATTTCATCTGAACAATCTCAATTTCCGGCAGCAGTGCATTTTTGAGCCGCAGAAAACGCTCGTGGTTAAAATCATCTAAAATCTCGTCTGCATCGGCAGCATAGATGTAATCCATGTTTGCTTTTGAAAAAGAAAAATTTCTTGCCGCGGAAAAATCGCTTGTCCATTTAAAATCATAGATCTGACTGGTGTATTTTGCAGCGATCTCCTTTGTGTGATCCGTAGAACCGGTATCTACGATGATGATCTCATCCATAAGATCTGCAATTGAATCGAGGCAGCGGGCAAGAACCGCTTCTTCATTTTTTACGATCATGCATAAACTTATCGTAGCCATGGAAAGTCCCCCTGTTTGTGTATGTTTTTTATAATGATTCACAACAGATATATGTAGTGCTGTATATGTCGTATGAAAAAATATAGACTGCTTTTTTATAGTATTTATTATATCGGACATGGCAGGCAGTTACAAGAAACAGTTTTTGTTTAAAAAATATTTTATAGGCAGTACGGAATGTGCTACAATGGGTAAATGCAAAAATCAGGAAATGAGGAAAACAAATGAAATTAAATGAACAATGGATGCAGAAAACCATTGTGATGTGGATCGGCGCACTGCTTTGCTGTGCGTTGTGGCATTGGTGCTGGTCTGCGTGGGGATTTATATTGTAAATTATGGAAAAGAAGAAGCGTGAGAAAGGTGGATGGAAAATGAGTGCAGTTGTGACATTAAAAAAGGGTGAAGGAAGAACGATCAAGGCAGGCGGTGCATGGATTTTTGATAACGAGATCGATACGGTCATGGGAAGTTTTGAAAACGGAGAGACCGTAGTTGTGCATGATTTTGACGGCTATCCGATGGGCAAAGGATTTATCAATACCAATTCAAAAATCCGCATCCGTATGCTGACAAGACATGTGGATCAGGAGATCGACCGCGCTTTTTTACAGATGCGCGTGAAAAATGCCTGGGAATACCGCAAAACAACGGTCGATACATCATCCTGCCGTGTGATCTTCGGGGAAGCAGACTTTTTGCCGGGACTTGTCGTTGATAAATATGAGGATGTGCTCGTGGTGGAATGTTTAGCACTTGGCATGGAGCAGTTTAAGGAGACGATCGTTTCTTTATTAAAAGAAGAACTTGCAAAAGACGGCATCAAAGTGCGTGGCGTCTACGAGAGAAGCGACGCCAATGAGCGCACCAAAGAAGGACTTCCAAAGGTAAAAGGATTTATCGGGGAAGAATTCGACACCAACGTTGAGATCACGGAAAACGGAGTCCGTTATCTTGTCGATGTTGTAAACGGACAGAAAACCGGATTTTTCTTAGACCAGAAATATAACCGCCTTGCGATGCAGCGGATCTGTAAAGGGAAAAAGGTGTTAGACTGCTTTACCCATATGGGCACATTTGCCTTAAATGCAGGACTTGCAGGAGCATCGGATGTCACAGGGCTTGATATTTCCGAGTATGCAGTGGGGCAGGCGAATGAAAATGCACGCAGAAACGGCTTACAGGATACCGTTCATTTCCGCTGCGCAAACGTTCTTGATGAATTGCCGAAATTAGCACAGGACGGTGAACAGTATGATGTTGTCATCTTAGATCCGCCGGCATTTACCAAGTCACGCCAGGCAACGAAAAATGCGATCAAAGGTTATCGTGAGATCAACATGAAAGGTTTAAAACTGGTAAAAGATGGCGGTTATCTTGCCACCTGTTCCTGTTCCCACTTTATGACGCAGGAGCTTTTGGCAAAGACCGTGAAAGAGGCAGCAAAGGCAGCCCATAAGAGACTCCGCCAGGTGGAGTTTAGGACGCAGGCGCCGGATCATCCGATTCTCTGGGCAAATTCCGCAAATGTGCCGGAGAGTTATTACTTGAAGTTCTATATCTTCCAGGTCGTAGACGAACGCTAGGCGTTCGTCATGAAAAGTAAGCTTGTGAAAGTGGCGGAAATGCTTGATTTATATGGGATAGAAAAGTTTTTAAAAGAAGCAGAGACATATTATTTAGCAACAGTAGAAGGCGACCAGCCAAGAGTAAGACCTTTTGGAACAGCCCATATTTTTGAGGGAAAGTTATATATCCAGACAGGTAAGGTTAAGGATGTTTCAAAGCAGATTCACACTAATCCGAAGGTAGAAATCTGTGCTTTTAAGAATGGTGAGTGGCTCCGTGTAGCTGGTGAGCTTGTAGAAGATGACCGCAGGGAAGCAAGACAGTCTATGCTTGAGGCTTACCGGTATATGTTCTTTACTTTTTGGATTTTGGCATATTGTTGGACCTGTAAGGAACTATATTGACGGACAGAGTAGATTTCAGGGGATGATAGCCAACGCTATCATGCTTATAGTTTCATCAACTTTGGTTGGGCTTAAGCTTGCAATGATTACATATATGGAAGGCAATTTGTATATGGGTATGGTCGATCATTTTGTGAATAATACTATTGTGAATCTGCTTCATATAGAGAGCTCTACCGGCACAGATGAAATGATGTTTTTAAGGATTACTGTGGCACAGACCATTTCATTTCTTATAGTACTTTTTATTTTTTTGGAAAGGAAAAATCATGGGAAGAAAGGGATTATTAATAAAACAATTTCTGAATAATGCATTTGTCACAACTACTATTGTGCTGATAGTGCTGTCTGTTGTTGCATTATGGTATGATGGAACAATGATCTGCATATCAACCATCTTTGAGACTCTTTTACTAAGTGCTGTTTGTGAAGTAATCAAACACATGATGTATAAGATTGATATTGCAAATATTTATCTTGGTATACTGCTTCATTATCTTCTGGTATTAGCAGCTGTTCTGATATTTGGGTATGCATTTAACTGGGTTAATCAGCTTCTTGTCTATGTTTTGGCTGGAATGTGTGGTGTTGTTTTAATCCTGTGCTGCTATTTAGATATTAGTAGAGTTAAGGCTGATATTGATGAAATTAATGGATTGTGTGAAAATAGATTGTGATTTGTAAGGAACGGAATGGATATATCCTCTGGGTGCTCCGAGCACCAGACGGGTACCGAAAGGTGATTTACAGAGATGAAAACAGGCCTGACGAAGTATCGCTCAGATTAGATTAAATAATCTAGTCTGAGCGATTTTTTCGTTCAGGGAAAAGGAGAAAATGTCATTGACAGAAAAGACTGATACCAGAGATTCGGATGAAAAAGTAGTTGAGTTTCTCCCTGATTGTAATAAATTTTTGCATATGATATTAATTATTTTTTCAGGAAAAGCGTTCTACAATATTATTAATTTC
>ERZ791926.703-NODE-703-length-23632-cov-6.570598_pt1 | contig 23632 bp, 23 predicted proteins | sample MGYA00510131_ERZ791926 | MGnify/ENA primary metagenome ERZ791926 (study PRJEB30046, sample SAMN00792052) | human gut metagenome | study: EMG produced TPA metagenomics assembly of the A metagenome-wide association study of gut microbiota in type 2...
AGGGCGGCACGGCGGGCCGGGTCGGCCTCCTGGGCCTGTTTTTCGTCGTAGGCGTTCAGCAGGGCGCGTGTGGCGGAGAGGACGCCCTCCTCGTAGCGCTCGACATGGAAGATGGACTTGCCGTAAGCGGCATCGGCCATGGCAGCGATCATCCGGCTGACCCAGTAGAAGCTCTCGGTGGAGACTTCGCCAGTGGTGCAGGCGAGGTAGGCCGGGGTGGTGTCCACATTGGCATAGAACGGCACCATCGTGTTGAAGGCGTTGGACGCATAGGCGATCCACTCCACCGTGCGGAACTCCTCCGGCAGATCCGGGCGCATCTGGGTCAGCGCCATGAAGCTGTTGCGGTTGATGCCGATCGTACGGTAGGCACCCTTGCTCTTCGGGTCGCCATAGGCGGCATACGGGTCATACGGTGTGCCCTGATAGTGCGAAGACAGCAGGTATTTCACGTCTTCCGGTGTGATCTTCCGCTCCGGGACCATGCACCAGGGCAGGTCGTCCGAATGCGGGGTATAGTCTGCATCGGGGCCTTCCCAGACCCAGGTGTTGGGGTTCAGATACCGCAGCATGAACCAGGCGCGCGGTGTGTTATACACATGGTCGGCGTCGTCGTGGCTGCCGAAGGCATCGCGCGGGTTGAAGCTGCCGTCCAGCGAGAGGTCGAGGTGGTGCTTGTCCACAAAGGCCTTCAGGTCGTCCGAGCACATGTAGTTTTCCTGTGCGCCGCAGGCGTCGGCAAAGTCGAAGCTGTCGATGCCGAGCTGGTTGGGCATCACGACATAGCTGTCGTCCGGCACACGGCGAGCCATCCAGTGGTGGCCGCCGATGGTCTCCAGCCACCAGATCTCGTTCACATCCTGAAACGCGATGCCGTTCATCTCATAGGTGCCGTACGTCCGGAGCAGCTCGCCCAGGCGCACCACGCCCTCGCGGGCCGTGCGGATATAAGGCAACACGAGGCAGACGATGTCCTCCTCGCCAATGCCGCCGGGCACTTCCGGCCGTTCCCCTTTGGCGGGCTGGTACACCACCAGCGGATCTGCACCCAGAACGCGCGGGTTGGACGTGATGGTCTCGGTAGCCGTCATGCCCACATGGGCCGCATTGACACCCGCTGCCGCCCAGATGCCCTCGCCTTCCACCGCGTTGGGCATGGCCGTCATCCGCAGCGCATGGCCGGGCAGCGGCACCTCCACATGGGAGATCACCGACCGATAGACGGCCGGGTGCTCCTCCGGCTGCACGACCACGAACTTTTTGGCCGTGAAATGCCCCGAACCCGAATCGTCGTTGCGGGCGACCATGGTGGAGCCATCGTATGATGCGTTTTTGCCGACTAAAATTGTAGTACAAGCCATTGTTCTGTCCTCCGAAATTGTTTCCTTGTCTTTTCGGTTTGCCGAGGCTATTGTAAGCCTTTTTGGGGGAAAAGGCAAGATTTTTTGAGAAGGGAGCGTGGAAGTACGATTTATGGGACATAACAGAATTTATACTGAAATTATAGGAAGGATGCCAATTGACAACAACTTCCATTTCTCGTATGGTAACGGTATCCTATCGTTCAGGAGGGCTCTCTTATGAAGCTGCTCGCGCACATCAGTGATGACAAGACCCGCACACAGACCATCGAAGAACACCTGATCAGCACGGCTGCACTGGCCGGAAACTTTGCCGCAGCGTTTGGCGCACAAGCAGAAGCAGCGTATACCGCCCTGCTTCATGACATCGGAAAATATAGCGCTGGTTTCCAGCAACGCTTGCAGGGAGGCCCGCCCGTTGACCACTCCACTGCTGGAGCCAAGGCCGCGATCCAGGACGGAAACATTCCCGCCGCGCTGGCCATTGCCGGACATCACAGTGGCATCCCCGACCTCGGAAATCCGCATGATACTGCCGACGAAAGCACATTGGTCGGCCGCTCCAAGCGGCGGATCGAAGATTGCTCCCAGTGGAAACAGGAGATCTCCCCTGCCAAAGCCGCTCTGCCGCCGTGGCTGCTCCGCCAGCCGGACAACCTGACCATGGCCTTTTTCACCCGGATGCTCTACTCCAGCCTGGTCGATGCCGATTTCATCGACACCGAGACCTTCATGGACGGTAAAGCAGCCCCGCGTGGGATGGGGGAACCACTTTCCGCTCTGCTGGAAAAAGTCCGGGCACAGGCCAAACGCTACCTTGACAGCCCTGCCGCTTCCCCTGTCGCGCAGGAGCGGAACAAAGTACTGCGGGCCTGCATGGAACAGGGTACTCATGCACCACAGGGGCTTTATACGCTCACAGTTCCCACGGGCGGTGGCAAAACCTTCGCGTCCCTCGCCTTTGCGCTGGAACATGCTGTGGCACAAAAGCCGCAGATGGAGCGCATCATTTACGTCATCCCCTACACTTCCATTATCGACCAGACGGCGCAGACGTTCGCAGATCTTCTGGGAGAAGACAATGTGCTGGCCCACTTTTCCGGTGTAGACTACAAGCTGACCGAAAAAGACGACCTGACACCTGCTCAGTACCGGAAACTGCTTTCCAGCGAAAACTGGGACGCTCCCATCGTGGTGACGACCGCTGTGCAGTTCTTCGAATCCCTCTACGCCAACCGCAGCAGCCGGTGCCGCAAACTGCACAACATTGCCAACAGTGTCATTCTTTTTGATGAAGCACAGACGTTCCCTACCGATTACCTGAAGCCCTGCGTTTCCGCCATCGCACAGCTGGTCCAGCACTACCACACTACCGCCGTTCTCTGCACCGCAACGCAGCCCGCCTTGACGCCGCTGCTTCAGGAGCTTGCCCCTGGCCTGACCGCAAAAGAACTCAGCCCCGACCCGGCTCACCTCTATGAAGTCCTTCGCCGCGTGACCCGGCAAGATCTGGGCACCCTCTCCGCTGAGGCCCTCTGCGCACAGCTTTCGTCTGCCGAACAGGTGCTCTGTGTGGTCAACCGGCGCAAGACCGCCCAGGATCTGTTTGCACAGCTCCCCGCCGAAGGCAGCTACTGCCTGACCACCTTCCTCTGTGCCGCTGACCGCCGCCGACAGTTGGACGAGATCCGCCAACGGCTCAAGGCGGGGCTTCCCTGCCGGGTCGTCTCCACCTCCTTGATCGAAGCAGGCGTCGATGTGGACTTTCCGCTCGCCTACCGTGAAACCGCGGGGCTGGACTCCCTGCTCCAGACCGCCGGGCGCTGCAACCGGGAGGGCAGACGCGACCCGAAAAAAAGCATCGTTGCTTCTTTCCAGCTGGAAGGTCTGGCACCGCTCCCCATGCTTTCGCAGAATGTCAACGCCATGAATGCCACCGAGCGGGCCTACGACCTGCTCGACACACCGGATGCCATTCACAGCTATTTTGAATCCTTCTATCGCACCCGTGCAACACTTGACAAACAGAACATTCTGGACGCTTTTCAGCATGGTATCAAGGGATGTCAGTTTCCCTTTGCACAGGTTGCCGGAAAGTTCCACCTCATTGATAACCACACTTACACGATCTATCTTCCCATTGAGGAAGGTGCCGACCTCTGCGCATCGCTTCGCGGCGGACACATCAGCCGTGCTCAGCTCCGCCGCCTGGGCATTTACAGCGTAGAATGCTATGAAAAGCAGTTCCGTTCGCTGGACGCCGCCGGTGCATTGGAACGTTCTCCGGATTTCCCCGATGATTCCGCCATCCTCGCTGATCCAGACTTGTACAGCCGCAAGACCGGCCTTTCGATGGAGATCGAAGAAGGTAGGGCGATCATCCTCTGAAAAGGAAAAAGCAGCAGAGCACGCGACTCCACTGCTTTTCCCTCTAGGCTTTACAAATCTCCTAAATATTTCAATCCACATTCCCATCAGTTTCTTCAAAACTGGCAGAATGACCAAATTTATTATAGTAGATTTTACTATGTACCGCAAGGTTTTTGCAGAAAGTCCTTGATTTCCATTTTTACCCATGTTATAATCAGGGCCAGAAGATATAATTTACATATCTCTTAAATGAAATCGAGACAAAGAGGTGGTTGCAATGGGCAAATTCGATGTTCGCCTGAAAGTCCGACAACCGTTTGAAAGGAGGTGATGCGCATGTCCATGCGCATTGAAGTCTGGGGACCCTATGGATGCTTCTCCCGGCCCGAAATGAAGACCGAACGTGTCAGTTACGACATCATCACGCCGTCGGCCGCAAGAGGGCTCGTTGAAGCGATCTACTGGCACCCTGGCCTGAAGTACCACATTGACCGCATCTACTTATTGAGTCCCATCCAGTTCACCAACATCCGGCGAAACGAGGTCCGCTCCACCCTGCTGGCTTCCGCAGCACTGTCTGCCGCCAAGGGAGGAACGCCGCCGGTGCTCTACACCAGCCAGGACATCCAGCAGCGCGCCGCTATGGTCCTACAGGACGTCCACTATGTCATCGAGTGTCACTTCACCATGACCGACAAGGCAGCCCCCGGCGACAACCCCGGAAAATTCCAGGATATCCTTCGCCGCCGTTTGAGCAAAGGCCAGTGCTATCATCAGCCCTGCTTTGGCTGCCGCGAGTTCCCTGCCAACTTCCGGGAGTGGCCCGGCGGCGACATTCCTGCACTGGAAGAAGCCACGCAGGACCTCGGATTCATGCTGTATGATCTGGATTATTCTGACCCGGCCAACATCCGCTCGCAGTTCTTCCGGGCAAAGCTGGTCAACGGGGTGATGGATTGCCGGGATGTGGAGGTGTTCACATGATCTTACAGGCATTGACTGCTTATTATGAGCAGCTGCTCCGCACCGGACAGATCTCAGCCCCCGGCTGGGAGAATCAGTTCAAGGTCAGCTACTGGCTCCGCATCAACGCGGAAGGCCAGCTCATCGACCTCGTGGACTGCCGCCAGATGGTTCCGCGCGGCAAAAAAGAAGTGCTCGCCCCGCGGGAAATGGCAGTTCCTGCCCATGTCAAACGAGCTTCCGGCATTGCTGCAAATTTTCTGTGCGACAATTCCACCTATCTGCTGGGTGCAGACGAAAAAGGCAAGCCGGAGCGCTCCATCCAGTGCTTCGAAGCCTGTGCAAAGCTGCACCATGCCATTCTGGATGGGGTTGATTCCCCTGCGGCCAGAGCGGTCCTTGCGTTTTTTGACCATTGGAAGCCCGAAGAAGCATCGGCCCACCCGTTACTGGCTGACCGCTGGAAGGATATCACCGGAAACGCCAACCTTCTGTTCGACTATGAAGGGCCGGAGGGCAGCATCCTGTCCACTGAAGATGAAGCGATCCGAGCGGCATGGCAGCAGCACTACAGCAGCGCTTCGCCCGACGCTCCGCTGGTCCAGTGTCTCGTGACCGGCCAGCAGGCCCCAGCCGCCCGGCTGCATCCCTCCATCAAGGGTGTTCCCGGCGCACAGAGCTCCGGAGCCGCGCTCGTTTCCTTCAACGCCCCGGCATTTTGTTCCTATGGGCACGAGCAGGGCGAGAATGCCCCTGTCAGCGAATATGCCGCCTTTGCTTACACCACTGCATTGAACACGCTGCTGGCCGACCGGGATCATTGCCGTATCCTCGGCGATACCGCTGTGGTCTGCTGGGCCGAAAACGCGTCCCCCAGCTATTCCTCCCTCGGCATGATGGCCCTGTTCGGCATCCCGGAAAACCATGGCCTTACCGAAGACGACCTGAGCAAAGCGCTGGACAACCTTGCCAAAGGGCAGCCCTGCAGCTGGATGGGAGAGAATCTGCAGCCCGGCCAGCACTTTTATGTGCTGGGGCTCTCGCCCAACGCGGCACGTATTTCGGTACGGTTCTTTCTGCGTGACACCTTCCAGGTATTTGCACAGCGGCTGCAGCGGTATGCAGAGGATATCACTGTGATCCACCCCGCTTTTGACAAGCGTGAGACCCTCTCCGTCTGGTCGCTGGTCCAGGAGACTGTCAACCAGAACTCGCGTGATAAAAAACCTTCGCCGCAGCTTGCAGGTGATGTTCTGCGCTCTATTCTGACGGGCACCCCCTATCCAGCTACACTTCTGAATGGAGCGGAACTGCGGATACGCGCCGAACAAACGATCACACGCGGCCGGGCGGCCATCATCCGGGCTTATTACCGCCGCCATCCCCATCCACAGGTTCCAAAGGAGGTTTTGGATATGCCTGAATTGAATGTAGCATGCAACAATATCCCCTATACTCTTGGCCGGATGTTCTCGCTATACGAACAGATCCAGCTGGCTGCGGCCAAGGCAAATTCTTCCAACATCAATGCCACCATCAAGGACCGCTATTTTAATGCGGCTTCTTCGAATCCCAGCCAGGTCTTCAACCTTCTGGGCAAACTTTCCGTCAGCCACCTTCGGGTCCTGCGCCGCAGCGATCCAAAGTTGGCCGGTTTTCTGCAAGGCCAGTTGGAAGAACTTTCCATCCGCGTCGGCACATCCTATCCCCCCCATCTTGACCCCGCCAGCCAGGGTTCGTTCCAGTTGGGTTATTACTATCAGAATCAGGCCCGCTTCCAGAAGAATGCCCCCGCTGATTCCACTGAGAATGTTTGAATTATAAGGAGGAACTGACATGTCTGAGCCTATCAAAAACCGCTATGATTTTGTGATCCTGTTCGATGTTGAAAACGGCAACCCAAACGGTGACCCCGACGCAGGCAACATGCCCCGCATCGACCCGGAAACCGGCTACGGTCTCGTGACCGATGTCTGCCTGAAGCGGAAGATTCGCAACTATGTGGAGACGGTCAAGGAAAATGACGAAAATTACCGCATTTACATCAAGGATACCGTCCCTCTGAACCGCAGCGACGCCGACGCCATCAAAGCTCTTGGCATCAGCGAGGACCTCAAGGCCTCCAAGAAGAGTGACCCGGACATTGATCGCCGTCTGCGCAATTACATGTGTGAGCACTACTACGATATCCGCACCTTTGGCGCTGTTATGACCACGTTTGTCAAAGGCGCGCTCAACTGCGGTCAGGTCCGCGGCCCGGTCCAGCTGAGCTTTGCGCGTTCGGTGGATACCATCATCCCGCAGGAAGTCACGATCACCCGCGTTGCCATCACCACGGAGGCCGATGCTGAGAAAAAGGGCACCGAAATGGGCCGCAAGTACATCGTCCCCTATGCCCTCTACCGTGCAGAAGGTTATGTTTCCGCCAATCTCGCCCGCAAGACCACCGGCTTCTCAGAAGATGACCTGCAGCTGCTGTGGGAGGCCATCCTGAACATGTTCGAGAACGATCACAGCGCTGCGCGCGGTAAAATGGCCGTGCGGGAGCTCATCGTCTTCAAGCATTCTTCGGAGCTTGGCAACGCCCCCGCATACAAGCTGTTCGATGCCGTGACCGTCCAGCGCAGAGACCCCACCACCCCGGCGCGCAGCTACCACGATTACACTGTCACCGTATCCGACGCCCTTCCGGAAGGAGTCACCTGCGAGAGGATGTCCTGATGTCCGCCCCGGACGATTACCTGTTGATGTCCGGCATCCAGCATTTTTGCTTCTGCCGTCGTCAGTGGGCGCTCATCCACCTCGAACAGCAATGGTCTGAGAACCTTCGCACTGCGGAAGGGCGGCTGGAACATACCCGCTGCCATGACACCGCGCAGACCGAGCGGCGAGGCGATCTGCTCATCACACGAGGGATGAAGGTCGTCAGCCACCGCCTGCGGCTCAGCGGAGACTGCGACGTTGTGGAATTCCGGGCGGACCCGGAGGGCATCCCGCTGCAGCACACCGAAGGCCGCTGGCGGCCCATGCCGGTGGAGTACAAACATGGCCGCGCCAAGGAGAACGACGCCGACCGGCTGCAGCTCTGTGCGCAGGCCATGGCTCTGGAAGAGATGCTGGCCTGTGATATCCCGCAGGCCGCGCTCTTCTACGAGGAAACACGGCGGCGGGAACTCGTCCCGCTGACGGACGCGCTGCGCCAAAAAACGCAGGCCATGGCCGACGAGATGAACCAGTATTTCGCCCGCGGCTACACTCCAAAAGTCAAGCCGGGAACCTTCTGCAACGCCTGCTCCCTTAAAGAGCTTTGCCTGCCCGCACTGTACAAACGCGCCGACCCCAGGGCCTACCTGAAAGCCTATCTGGACGAAGTGCAAGCGGAGGACACGCCATGAGACAGCTATTGACCCAGCTTTACGTCACTTCGGAAGACGCCTATCTTTCGCTCGACGGCGAAAATGTCGTGGTCAGCCGCCAGAAGACCGAGATCGGGCGGGTCCCGCTCCACACGCTGGAAGGGATCGTCTGCTTCAGCCGCTCCGGTGCCAGCCCGGCACTCATGGGCAAATGCGCGGCCAAGGGCATCGACCTCTGCTTTTTCAGCCCCTACGGCCAGTTTTTGGCGCGCACCGTCGGCGAAGAGCGCGGCAATGTCCTGCTGCGGCAGACCCAGTACCGCATCTCCGACAGCGAAGCGCTGAGCTGCCGCTATGCGCGGTACTTCATCCTTGGCAAAGTTTACAACGCCCGCTGGGTACTGGAACGCGCCACCCGCGACCACCCGCAGCGCGTACCCGTAGAGGAACTCAAACGCACGAGTGCCCAGCTTGCGGCGGCGCTCCCGCTCATTGAGCAGTGCGACGATCTCGACCAGCTGCGCGGTCTGGAAGGGGAAGCAGCGCAGCGCTACTTTGACTGCTTCGACTCCCTCATTTTACAGCAGCATGAAGCGTTTCCGTTCGTATCCCGAAACCGTCGGCCGCCGCTGGACAATGTGAACGCGCTGCTCTCCTTTGCCTATTCTCTGCTGGCCCGCGACTGCGCTTCCGCACTGAGCAGCGTCGGGCTGGACCCGTATGTCGGCTTCCTGCACCGCGCCCGTCCCGGACGCCGCAGTCTGGCGCTGGACCTTATGGAAGAGCTTCGCGCCGTTTACGCAGACCGGTTCGTGCTGTCCTGCATCAACCAGAAACTGCTGACAGCGAAGCACTTCCAGAAACAGGAGAATGGTGCTGTCCTCCTGACAGACGATGGCCGCCGCGCGTTTCTCAAAGCCTGGCAGACCAAAAAGCAGGAGCAGATCACCCATCCCTTCCTGAAAGAGAAACTGCCCTGGGGACTGGTGCCTTACGTGCAGGCGCTCCTTCTGGCGCGGACTCTGCGCGGTGATTTGGAACTGTATCCGCCATTCTTCTGGAAGTGAGGTTCGTCTATGCTGGTCCTGATCACTTACGATGTCAACACCGAGACCGCTGCTGGGCGCAAACGCCTGCGCAAAGTCGCCAAAAAGTGCGTGGACCACGGGCAGCGGGTGCAGAATTCTGTCTTCGAGTGCCTGCTGGACGCCGCGCAGTTTGCTGTTCTGAAGTCCGAGCTTGCCGCCCTCATCGACCCCGATCTGGACAGTCTGCGGTTTTATCAACTGGGCAACAACTATAAGACCAAGGTCGAGCATATCGGGGTGCATCCCCTGTTTGAATCCGGAGACGTGCTGATCTTCTAGCCCTCTCCCTCGGTGCGAATGGAAAGCACTCACCCTTTTTCCGTCTCCTTCGCACCATGTTTTCAAGCCGTTCTGTGCAGATCGCAGCTGTTTTTTCGGATGTTTTTGGACAAGCTCTTCCAAATCTGTGCAGATCGTTTTATAATGAAACAAAAGCGGAGATGTTTTTCTCCGTTTTTGCTGTCGCCCTCCTCGCGGAGGGCGTGGATAGAAATAGCCAATTACGATACTGCGGGCACGTTTTCGGTCTGTCGCCCTCCTCGCGGAGGGCGTGGATAGAAATGCTTATCGAGATCAAGTTCGAGCGCATCAGCTCGCAGTCGCCCTCCTCGCGGAGGGCGTGGATAGAAATATCTGTGCAGCGTCTTCAACACTCACGTCGTCGGTCGCCCTCCTCGCGGAGGGCGTGGATAGAAATCGTTTTCCTTCCGGGTTTCATAGAGCCGGACATGTCGCCCTCCTCGCGGAGGGCGTGGATAGAAATAGTCGATGAGCTTGCAGCACGTTTGGGGAAAAAGTCGCCCTCCTCGCGGAGGGCGTGGATAGAAATAGGTCGTTCAGGATCTCGTCATAGCTGCGGGGCTGGTCGCCCTCCTCGCGGAGGGCGTGGATAGAAATAGCAGGCCATATCCAACTTGATGAAAGCAATCGAAGTCGCCCTCCTCGCGGAGGGCGTGGATAGAAATGACAAAGCACCAACCAGACTGGAAGTCTTCGGTGCGGTCGCCCTCCTCGCGGAGGGCGTGGATAGAAATTCAACGGAATACCCGGTGAGGTCATAGACCTTCTGTCGCCCTCCTCGCGGAGGGCGTGGATAGAAATTCCATCTCGGCAATGTCCTCGGCGGTATTAGACTGTCGCCCTCCTCGCGGAGGGCGTGGATAGAAATTGGGAACAGGAGCTTTCCGGCATAAGCGAACGAGGTCGCCCTCCTCGCGGAGGGCGTGGATAGAAATTTTCGATGCCTCGGTCTCGTCGTCCATGTGGTCGGTCGCCCTCCTCGCGGAGGGCGTGGATAGAAATATGGTGAGGACGATGCAGCCATTCTGCTCAGCCTGTCGCCCTCCTCGCGGAGGGCGTGGATAGAAATGACAGTATCATCGGCGATCTGGCCGAATCCGTCACGTCGCCCTCCTCGCGGAGGGCGTGGATAGAAATACCGTCATGGCCGACCTGAACCGGGCACTGGCCGCGTCGCCCTCCTCGCGGAGGGCGTGGATAGAAATCTCGACGTACATCCCGATGCGGCCATCGGTGCCTGGTCGCCCTCCTCGCGGAGGGCGTGGATAGAAATCTCGACGTACATCCCGATGCGGCCATCGGTGCCGGTCGCCCTCCTCGCGGAGGGCGTGGATAGAAATTTGGGGTCCAGAACGTTCACGAAGATCACCGGGGGGTCGCCCTCCTCGCGGAGGGCGTGGATAGAAATTCCTCGCTGACCTTGTTGGGGTTGTAGTCGTTGGTCGCCCTCCTCGCGGAGGGCGTGGATAGAAATAGCCCAGGAGGAGCGCGGCGACGCCCGGCGCGGAAGTCGCCCTCCTCGCGGAGGGCGTGGATAGAAATATCTTGCAGGCAATCTCACCGTCAGGGTGCAAGGAGTCGCCCTCCTCGCGGAGGGCGTGGATAGAAATTCCATAACGCGCCTGTCTTGCAGCATCTTGAACGGTCGCCCTCCTCGCGGAGGGCGTGGATAGAAATGATAGGGTATGCTCACATCTCGGCAGGGGTGGCAAGTCGCCCTCCTCACGGAGGGCGTGGATAGAAATATCTTTGTGCGGGGGTCAATTCCGACCTCTAATCGTCGCCCTCCTCGCGGAGGGCGTGGATAGAAATGCGGCCGTAACTACATCACACAGCGCGGATGGCAAGTCGCCCTCCTCGCGGAGGGCGTGGATAGAAATATGACGCTATTGTTGCGTGGGTGGACGGTGGCCGGGTCGCCCTCCTCGCGGAGGGCGTGGATAGAAATTCCGCGCCTGTGCCAAGGGCCGCAGCGTGGCCCACGGTCGCCCTCCTCGCGGAGGGCGTGGATAGAAATTGGGTCAGCGTCAGCCCCTCGGTGGGGTGCGCGGTCGCCCTCCTCGCGGAGGGCGTGGATAGAAATTGCTGGTGATCTGTTCCAGCTGCCGCGCCTCGTTGTCGCCCTCCTCGCGGAGGGCGTGGATAGAAATTCCGACTACACCGCCGCCCTGAACGACTGCGCCGGGGTCGCCCTCCTCGCGGAGGGCGTGGATAGAAATTGGACCTCGTTTCTGACAGGAAGGAGGCCGCACGAGTCGCCCTCCTCGCGGAGGGCGTGGATAGAAATCACAATGCTGTCGTCCGGTGCTGCCGGAAGGCGGGTCGCCCTCCTCGCGGAGGGCGTGGATAGAAATGACCTTCGGAGGGTCTTTGTCAGGGTCGCGCCAGGTCGCCCTCCTCGCGGAGGGCGTGGATAGAAATGCCCTCCATGATGGGCCGTCAAGCGGAACTGCAAGTCGCCCTCCTCGCGGAGGGCGTGGATAGAAATTTGGGCTCCGGCAGGCTTGCGGGTGCTGCGGGCTGGTCGCCCTCCTCGCGGAGGGCGTGGATAGAAATTACAAAGAGGACGGGCTTCAGGCTACGAGGCAGTGTCGCCCTCCTCGCAGAGGGCGTGGATAGAAATCCATCTGCTTCAAAATCATTCGGTCGATCTTCCTGGTCGCCCTCCTCGCAGAGGGCGTGGATAGAAATAGGAGTTCGTCATCGGCAGGGAGAGAACCTACTAGTCGCCCTCCTCGCGGAGGGCGTGGATAGAAATGCCCAGTAGATGTAAGACCCCTCAGACCCGGCGGTGTCGCCCTCCTCGCGGAGGGCGTGGATAGAAATATCCTCAAGCTGCCCGCCGGGAGGGTTTCCCTCGGGTCGCCCTCCTCGCGGAGGGCGTGGATAGAAATATCTGTGATGTGATAGGATGCCACGATGGGGCTGTCGCCCTCCTCGCGGAGGGCGTGGATAGAAATGCAGCAAAACCAGAACCAGCAGCCTGCTTGATAGGTCGCCCTCCTCACGGAGGGTGTGGATAGAAATATGCCCCGCGGCAACAACAACTACGGCGCTGACCGTCGCCCTCCTCACGGAGGGCGTGGATAGAAATGCCCTGCAAATACCATTGCCGATATATCCGGCGAGTCGCCCTCCTCGCGGAGGGCGTGGATAGAAATAATATACAATCCCCCCCTGCCGGTCAACCGTTCCGGTCGCCCTCCCCGCGGAGGGCGTGGATAGAAATTCCTTGCCCCAGCTAACAGCGTATTCTGCCCTGCATCCCGGCATCGCCAACCTTTCCCCCATTGGCCTCATCGTGCGCGGTGCAAAACAAAAACAACAGGCGGCATGACCCGTTGTATGGGCCACGCCGCCTGTTGCGTCAGGGCTCGTTTGCCTGCAGCACACAGGCACAATACCCCGGTTCGGGTTGATAGCAGTGGATGGTCAGGTATTTGTCCACCTCCGGGCTGTAATCGTGGAGGGTATGCTTCGTACCGTTCAGCGCCACATCTGCATAGGACACCAGCCACTTTTTGTCCCCATTGGGGAACACCTTGTAAAACGAGCGGTCCAGCATTTCCTCCACCGGCACACCCTCGATATTGGCCATTTCCGCATTGCAATAGCGGAAGATGAAATCCACGCCGTGTCCGTCTTCATTGAAGACCAGCTCGATGACACAGAACGCCAGCGGCATATCGTCCAGCAGGCTGCATTTTTCCAGCAGGCTCATGCTCATGGGTCGAGACTGCGTGTCGGACAGCCCGATCTCCATGCGCAGGCGGCGGTGGCTGCTCAGGCCGCGCTTGCGTCCCTGAAACGTGCGGCCGTCCGACATGGTATAAACGCCATCGTTGCCGATGTTTACGATCTGGCTGCGGTTCACTGCGATCCCCTTGCTGATGTTCAGGAACTGATCTTCCGGCAGAACAGACAGGACGCCGTGCATCGGCGCATACAGCGCGGCTTCCCCGCCGTCCATGCGGTGAAGGACCGTTTTCCGGTCGCTGCGGTAAAGATATAAAATGTTTTCCGGGCAGAGATTGTGTTTTTGCATCCATCGATTCAGGTCGCTCATTGCAGTGCTCCTTTGTCAGTTGATGACTTTAGTATAACATACTGCTGTGCATCGGACAAGGAGGATTCATAAAAAGCACAATTCAATGGAGCTTTCGACAATAATCTGAGGTGTTTTTTGTTGAAACTTACGTTTTTGGCGTATCGTGCATAGAAAGTGTTGACTTCCCGGCATTCTTTTCGTATGATGAACACAGAACACCGAATGGTTATTCCCATAAGGCGCATACGCATAAAGCAAAAAGCATAACAGGAGGTTTCATGTTATGAAAATGACCCGCCGGAAATTTCTGAACGTTTCCACTGCGGCTGCGGTGGTCTGCGCAGCTACACTTTTGCCCGTAGAGAAAGCCGCCGCAGCACAGCAGACGATGGCGGCGCAGGAACTTCTGGAACAGGCGTATCTGTACGCCTTTCCACTGGTTCTGTTGGATGCGACCCGAAAGGTTTCAACCAACGCAGAAACACCGAACGATACCCGTGCGCCGATCAACCAGTTCATCCATTCGGAAAAGCTGGCAGACGCCGCATTTCGCACAGTCGTCACGCCGAATGTGGATACTGCATCAATGACCGGTCTGTCTTGAATCGAAATGCAGACGGTTCTGTTGATGTCACACTTTCCCATGTGATGCCGGAAAACACGGAGAACTGGCTTCCCATCGGAGAGACTGAATTTCATCTCTTCCTGCGCATCTATAAGCCCGACTGGAATGCCCTGCGCGGCTGGCAGCCGCCCACGGTCTGTGTAAAATCGCCCCAGATATAACGGAGGCAAACGACTATGAAGATGACCCGCAGAAACTTTATTTCCGCTTCGGCAGCTGCAGCTTTGGCCTGCGGCGCATCCCTGACTGCGCATGCAGCAGGCAGCACCGATGAAAACGGTCTGAACTTTATCACAGACATTTTCAAGGACTCCACCCAACCGGGCGAGATCGAAGAGGCAACGGCTATCACGGCAGAAAAGAACGCCGCATGGTATGAAGCGCTGGATTTTTCCGACCGGCGGGAGTTTGCCAACGCAGAGCGCGGCTGGCTGGACAACGCGGAAGGCAGGATCATTGATGGTGATGATAACAGATCTGCATGGGATCTGCAGAGCTACGGCGATTTGAACCGAGACGCGCCGGACACCGTCAATCCGAGCCTGTGGCGGAACACGCAGCTGAACGCCAAGGCCGGTTTGTTTGAAGTGTGCGACGGCATCTATCAGGTGCGCGGCTTCGATATGGCCAACACGACCTTTATCCGCACCGACCATGGCTGGATCGTGTTTGACGTGCTGATGTGCAGGGAAAACATGAAAGCCGCCAAGGAACTGATGGAAAACCGCTTCGGCCCGCTGGAGATCAAGGCCGTACTGTACAGCCACTCTCATGTGGATCACTTCGGCGGCGTGGAGGGTATCATCGACCGCGCACAGGCAGCAGATGCGAGCCTTTCGCTCCAAGACCAGCTGGCTTCCGGCAAGGTCCCTGTGCTTGCACCGGCGGGCTTTCTGAAGCACGCCATCAGCGAAAATGTCTATGCGGGCATCGCCATGGCGCGGCGCGCACAGTTCCAATACGGCACGGTGCTTGACAAGGGCGAAAAGGGTGCGCTGAGCGTGGGCATCGGCATGGGACAGTCCACCGGTACGGTGTCCCTCATCGCTCCTACCTACGAGATCGGGGAAGATCTCCCGAAGTTGACCATCGACGGACTGGAGATCGAGTTCCAGCTGACCCCCGGCACCGAAGCCCCCGCCGAGATGAACGCCTATTTCCCGAAGTACCGCGCCCTTTGGATGGCGGAAAACTGCACCGGCACCCTGCACAACCTCTACACCCTGCGCGGCGCAGAGGTGCGCGATGCCAACGATTGGGCAAAGTATATCATCGAGGCCGACCAGCGCTTCTGCGATAAGACCGATGTGGTGTTCCAGAGCCACAACTGGCCGCATTGGGGCGAGGAAATCCATGAGTATCTGCTGAACACAGCCGCCATCTATAAGTTCATCCACGACCAGACCCTGCATTACATGAACCAGGGGTATACCTCGAATGAGATCTCGGCGATGCTGACCCTGCCCAAAAAACTGGAAAAGGTCTGGTACACCCGGCCGTATTACGGCACACTGGCGCACAATTCCAAGGCCGTTTACCAGAAATATCTGGGCTGGTACGATGCCAACCCGGTCAACCTGAACCCGCTCCCGCCCAGCGATACCGCCAGGAAGCTTGTGGAATATCTGGGCAGCACAGAGCTGGTGCTCTGCAAAGCGAAAAAAGACTACGAAAAGGGCGAGTATCAATGGGTAGCGCAGATCACCAAAGAACTGGTCTACGCCGACCCGTCCAATCAGAAAGCACGCAATCTGTGTGCAGATGCACTGGAACAGCTTGGCTATCAGGCAGAGTCCGGCGCGTGGCGCAATGCCTATCTGATGGGTGCCGCCGAGCTGCGCAAGGGCAACCTGTCCAAACTGGCGCGCTCAGCCAATGGACTGACCGCAACAATGGGCGAGATGACCATCGCCATGCTGCTGGATTACATCGCTATCATGACCGACGCCAATGCCGCCCAGAACGATGATCTGACTCTGAATCTGACGGTGACAGATGTGAATGAACAGTTTTATGTAACCCGTACGAATGGCATTCTGCTGTCTTACCCCGGCGAGAACCATCCGGATGCGCAGGCTTCCGTCACCTGTAAGCGTCTGCAGCTCTTTGCCTTGATGACAGGTCAGCAGGCCGGGCAGGTACAGATCAGCGGCGATGCCACCGTTCTGAAGCGCCTGCTGGCGTATGCCTCCAAGTTCGAGAAGACTTTCAATGTGATCGAACCGTAAAAACTGACTGCAAACAAAAAACGACAGGAGCCGTTTTCTGCGGCTCCTGTCGCTTTTTGTTTCCTGTGCGCGTTCGCGTGAACGCGCAGCTTGCCTTCTGGGACTCCCCCTTCGGGAAGATGATCTTACAATAGGCCGCTGGAGTATGCCCAGCTTGTGCTGGGTGGGAAGATTGCGCAAGCAAATACGCTTATTCCTCCTTCCCTTCCAGCCTGTTTTTATATCCTTCGCCCCATGCCCGCATGGCATCCAGAACCGGTTTCAAACTATATCCCAATTCGGTCAGAGTATATTCCACCCGGGGCGGCACTTCAGCATAGACCTTCCGGGTCAGCAATCCGCTTTCCTCCATCTGCCGCAGCTGAGCGGTCAAAACCTTCTGGGTCACATGGCCGATGGACTTTTTCAGTTCTCCAAAACGCTTTGTGCCCAGCATCAGATCCCGGAGGATCAGCACCTTCCATTTATCGCTGATGAGGGTCAGGGTGGTCTCCACCGGGCAGGCCGGGAGTTCTTTGAGGATTTCCTTTTCCATAATTACCTCCAAGGGAATTTCAAGTGGTCATCGTGCCAGATGCACGGATACTACAAACCGCTTTATGGCATCATTATAGCTTTCAACAGCAAAAAAAGCAAGCAGCATCGCAATAGTATCTTTCCGGTAACTACACCACAATATTGTGCGTACTTCACAAGCCGCACAAAGCGCACTACAATAAAGCTGTCAGAAAAAAACAATGTATGGAGGTACATCCCATGAATAAAGTCGTAGAATTTCTGAACACAAACCCGGTGCAGTATCTGGCCACCGTAGGCCGTGACGGCAAGGCCAAGTGCCGCCCCTTCATGTTTGCCGGTGAGCTGGACGGCAAGCTGTGGTTCTGCACCAACAACCAGAAGGATGTTTACAAGGACCTGCAGGCAAACCCCAACATCGAGATCTCCGTTTCCAGCCCGGAGTACGCATGGCTCCGTCTGCATGGCAAGGCTGTGTTTGAAAACAACATGACCGCCAAGGAGATGTGCATCGCAAACCCCATCGTGAAGAGCCAGTACGGCGAGGCTGCCAACCCCATCTTTGAGGTGTTCTATCTGGAGGATGTCCACGGCATCATTGCAGACTTCTCCGGCAACCCTCCCTACGAGTTCTGATCTGAAAAAACAGCGCAGCAGTCTTCTGAACGGGTAGACTGCTGCGTTTTTGTAGAAAGGTTTTGAAAGGCAGGGGAACACCATGAACCAGAGTGAGCGGCGAATGAGCCTCATTCGGGTGCTTTTGAAAGAACACCCGGAGTATCGGGGACTGCGGATACCGGCAGACGCAGACACCCAGTGGCAGCTTCTGCGGGGCTTGCTGAATATCCGTGAACCACGGCGTATCGGCACAGACTTTCTGCAAATACAGGATGCGTACCTGCAAGAGGAAACCGCCGCAAAAGGCATCACCGATGCGGCTGACCTGATGCCCCTGCAGCCGGGGCTGTACCTCTGGCAGGGGGACATTACCACCCTGAAATGTGATGCCATCGTCAACGCTGCCAACAGCGACATGACCGGCTGCTACTGCCCGAACCACAGCTGTATCGACAACGCCATCCACACCTATGCCGGGGTGCAGCTGCGTCTTGCCTGTGCGGAGATCATAGACAGGCAGGGACACCCGGAACCCACCGGACAGGCAAAGATCACGGCTGCATTTGATCTGCCCTGCCGCTATGTGCTGCACACCGTCGGCCCGATCATCAACGGGCGCGTGACAAAAGCAGACAAGGAACTGCTGTCCTCGTGCTACCGTTCCTGTCTGGAGCTGGCGGCAGAAAAGGGGCTGGAAAGTGTGGCGTTCTGCTGCATTTCCACCGGAGAGTTTCACTTTCCAAACCAGCTTGCAGCAGAGATTGCGGTGCAGACTGTGAAAGAGTTCCTGCAAACACCCACAAGCATCAAAAAGGTGATCTTCAATGTTTTCAAAGATATGGACAAAAAAATCTACGAACGACTGCTCCGGACCGATTGATACGCTGCGGCAGGTTCTGCGCCATGCCGATGCAGTGGTCATTGGTGCAGGTGCAGGGCTTTCTACCTCGGCAGGTTTTGCCTATGACGGGGAACGGTTCCGGGAATATTTTTCCGATTTTGCGGCAAAGTACGGCATCCGGGATATGTACTCCGGCGGCTTTTATCCATATTCTTCGCCGGAAGAGCACTGGGCTTACTGGAGCCGCTATATTTACATCAACCGTTATCAGGACGCGCCCAAGCCGGTGTATCAAGACCTGTTTTCTCTTGTGAAAGACAAGGACTACTTTGTGCTGACCACCAATGTTGACCACTGTTTTCAGAAAGCAGGCTTTGACAAAAAGCGTCTGTTCTACACGCAGGGGGATTACGGTCTGTTCCAGTGCTCCGAGCCCTGCTGTCAGGAAACGTATGACAACGATAAGCTTATCCGGCAGATGGTGGAAGCGCAGGGGTATATCGTTGCACCGGATGGTCAGCTGACCGTACCGGAGAATACCATCCTGAAAACTTATATCCCGTCCGAGCTTGTTCCCCACTGCCCGCACTGCGGCAGACCCATGAGCATGAACCTTCGTGCAGACGATACCTTTGTGGAGGACGTGGGTTGGCACACTGCTGCCGACCGGTACAGCGAATTTCTGCGCCGCCACGAGGGACAGCGCATCCTCTTTCTGGAATTGGGGGTTGGCTACAACACCCCGGTCATCATCAAGTATCCGTTCTGGCGGATGACCGCTAAAAATCCAAACGCATTCTACGTCTGCATCAATCAGGGGCAGGCCATTTGCCCGCCGGAGATCGAGCGGCAGTCTGTCTGCATCCATGGGGATATTGGCGCGGTGATAGCGCAATTGTGACCCACAAGAGGGCTGGCACTGTCCAGCCCTCTCTCTTTTTGCCAAAGTTTCCCTCGCTTTTTCTTGCAAACCGCCGAAAGTGGCGTGTTTTCAAAAGTTCGCGTTTGCGAAGCGCAGCGGAGCAATGAAAGCCCCAGTGGGGCTTTTAAGCGACAGAACGGTCTTGCGTAGAAAGACCCGATATTCAGGAAATGTGCAAACGATGTGCAGAAAGTGTGCAGCCACTTTCCTACATAAAGAAAGAACGTAAAATCTTACGATTTGACGTTCAAAATTCGGTGCACCTCGCGCACACATATCCGAACTTTTCTCTGCTTTTACAGCTTCCCCGAAAGCGACCGTTTCCGCACCTTCCTTATAATTAAAGGTAATGAGGACCTTATCATCGTAGAGATAGATGGCATTGATGAAGGTATCCACCAGTGCCTGCCGCTGCTCCTGCTGGGTCATATCCAGCTTGCGGAAACGAAGCAGCCATCGCAATCCAACTTTTTAATCGTTTGCAACATCGTTGGATTGCATATCGCAAATATACTATTTGAATATTACGCTGATTTTTGTCTTGTTACGGTTTCGCAATAAGACCAAAGTGGTGGGTATCACGATGATACCCACCACTTTAGCCAAGTAAATTTTTATTTTTGAATCGTAAAACGGAACGAGGTTCCCTTCTCCACCGCAAAGCAGGTGTCTGCATGGGGCTTTGCGCCCCAGCTGTTGTCGCCGCCCACGCCGCGCTGGAAGGCAGCACAGCGCACGATGGTCTTATTGTCATCGCGAGGCAGTTCGTAGAGATGGCGGGCGTTTTCCAGTTCATGGGGCGTGTAGGGCAAGGCAGAGAAGGCCATGCCGTCCCCTGCAAAGCCGATGCCTATATTCAATCCGCTGCCGGTGAGCGTTGCGCTGTACACACCGGTGCGGCTGCCGCACTCCTGCGGGTAGACCGGGGTGTTCTGGGCAAAGTCCTGCCGGACGTTGTAGCTCCATGCGCCCATCTTGCCGCCTGCGGTGCGGTCGGCGGTGGTTTCCCGGGGGCCAAGACCCAAGTAGGAGACTTCTGTCAGCTCCCGGCGCAGCGGGAAGAGCAGCCCGAACTCCGGCAGCTCCATCTTTTCGCCCTGCCATGTCATCGTAATGTCGCAGCGGCCTGCGCCGTCGATGGCAAACTCAATGGGCAGCGTCTGCCCGCCCGGCAGGGTGTAGTTTGCGCGGACGGTGATGAACTCGCCCTTTGTTTCGGCGGTCAGGGCATCGCACCGGGCATAAAGGCCCGCAGTTTTCCAGAAGGCAAATTCAAACGGCTCTGCGCAGCCCTCGTCGTTGTTTGTGGGCGCACGCCAGAAGTTGGGGCGCACGGTATCGTCCAGCAGCTGCACGCCGTTATAGCGGATGGACACAAGCCCTTTGCCGCGGCCAAAGATGTACTCGAAACCCTCGCCCTTTACGCCGATGTTGCAGTCCATCTCCACCAGCTGCGGAGCGGGCAGGGTCAGCCGGGCGGCGGCGTGGTTGTGCCATACCTGCCCAAAGGCAGCTTCATAGCCCGCTGGGATGCCGGGCTTTGCAGCCCGCTGGATAGCGGCAACGGTCATGCAGGCAAACCCTGCTTCCGGCAGAGCGAACGGGAACGCAATGTGCACGGTTTTACCGGGTGCACAGTCCGCCCGGAGCACCGCGCGGCGCTCTGGCTTGCCGTTGACCGAGGATGCAAACACAAGGTCGTAGGCGCTCAGGTCGGTAAAGAGATTCCGGTTTTCCACCACCGCTTCGGTATCGGTGAGGGTGATCTTCAGGGGCGCATATGCCGCCTTGACTGCGTCCATCTTTGGGGTGTTGCGGCGGTCGGGCAGCACAAGACCGTCCACGCAGAATTCCCGGTCGGTGGGGCGGTCGCCAAAGTCGCCGCCGTAGGCAAAGCCGGGTCTGCCGTCCGGGTCGGTGACGGCGATGCCGTGGTCCATGTACTCCCAGATAAACCCGCCCTGATACATCGGCTCTTCGTAAGCATACTCGGTGTAATCGGTGATGCCGCCGCAGCTGTTGCCCATGGCGTGGCTGTACTCGCACATGATAAAGGGCTTTTCCGGGTGCTCCGCCAGAAACTTTTTAATGTCTGCCACCGGGGTGTACATCTGGCTTTCCATGTCGGAGGTGGCGGGGTACTCCCGGTCCCAGAAAATGCCCTCATAGTGCACAAGGCGGCTGGGGTCGGTGCGGCGGAAGTACTCGCTCATCTCCCACAGGGTCTTGCCGCCGTAGCTCTCGTTGCCGCAAGACCAGACGAGGATTGCAGGGTGGTTTTTGTCCCGCTCCAGCATGGCTTCGGCACGGGCCAGCACATTCTCCCGCCACTCCGGGCGCGCACCGGGCAGTGTCCACTCGTCCGAGCCATCCGCGCCCAGCTTCTGCCATGTGCCATGCGTTTCAAGGTTCGTTTCCCCAATGACATACAGGCCATATTCATCGCAGAGCTGTAAGAAATACGGGTCGTCCGGGTAGTGGCTGGTGCGCACAGCGTTGACGTTGTGGGCTTTCAGGTTTTTCACGTCCCACAGCATCTCTTCCCGGCTGACGGTGCGGCCGGTGCGGCAGCTCCACTCGTGGCGGTTGACGCCCTTGAACACGATGCGCTTGCCGTTCAAAAGCATCTGGCGGTCTTTCAGTTCAAATTTGCGCAGACCGACTTTCATGCCAGTGCGCTCCACGAGAGCACCCTCGTTCAGCAGGGCAATTTCTGCCTCGTACAGGTTCGGCTGCTCGGCACTCCACAGGGCGGGATGCTCCACCGTAAAGGTGAAGGAAACGTCCTGCACGTCCTCTTCCACGTCCGGGTCGGCCTCGCCCTTGCCGAACACCACACCGCTGTCGTATTCGGCAGGCTCCCCCACCTCAGCGGACTGCTCCTGCCCATTGAACACCACTGACACCGTTCCCGCGCCGCTGACTTTGCAATCAAAGGTGACGGTGGCACTGGAAAAATCCTCTGCAAAACTCTGCTTCACAAAGACATCTTCCAGATGGAGTTCCGGCTTGGTGAACAGTTCTACGGAGCGGAATAAGCCGCTCATGCGCCAGAAATCCTGATCCTCCAGCCAGCTGCCGGAGCAAAAACGGTACACCTGTACCGTCAGGGTATTTTCGCCGGGGTGGACGGCAGCAGTCATGTCAAATTCCGCCGGGGTAAAGGTATCCTCGGTGTAGCCGATGTAAACGCCATTGCACCAGACGGCGGCGGCACTGTCGGCACCGTTCAGGCGCAGGTAGCAGCTGGCCCAGTTTTCCGGCAGGGTAAAGCTGCGCTGATACTCCCCGATGGGGTTATAGTCCTGCGGAATCTGACCGGGGTGCAGCTTTTCGTGGCCGTCCCACGGGTACTGGGTGTTGACGTAATGGGGCGCGCCGTAGGGCTGGCCGGGCTTTTGCAGGCTCTGCATCTGGATGAAGCCGGGCACAGTCAGGGTGTCCCAGTCCGTAAAGGGTGCGGTCAGGTTTTCCGCATAGCGGAAGTTCCACTCGCCGTCCAAGCTGACGGTCAGCGGCAGTTCGGGGCTGGTCTGGTCCGCAAAGTGGGCATGGAAGGGCAGACGGTTCTGCTGGAAAATTTCCGGGTCGGCCAGAAGCGCCGAGGTAATGGGATGATTTAACGGCATAAATGTCACCTCGCAGCATTTTCTGCTTTTATTATAGCACAGGATATAAGAAAAACAGCCGCACAAAACGACTGTTTTTCTGGAAAGAAGCGGCATCAGTCCGCTTCGTCAAGGATCTCGGTGTCCAGCACCGTGTGCCCCTTGAGGATGTGGTACTTCACGGCGGGCAGATGGACGTTAGTGAAGTACAGGCTGGTGTTGGGGTCGCAGCCGATGACCACTGCTTCTCCCCTGCCGCGCACGGTGCAGCGCAGGGTGTCGCAATGGGCTTCGGCGGTGTCATTTTCCACGCTTTCGGCATAGCCCGGTGCAAAATTGGGCACGGCAAAACCGCAGTCGTAGGCTTCGCAGTCGAAACTGCTGTCAATCTCGTGATGGCGGCAGTGGCCGGTGGCCGTGGGGGTGATGGTAGTGGTCACCTCAATGCCGGGGAAGGGCGACCACTGCGCAGTCACAGCCCCGGCTTCAATTTCCCACGTTTTGCTCACCTTGCGCACAAACACGTTATCGTCGATGACAAAGGCCAGCATACTGTCGGGAGCCGCCTGATTGAGCACCTCCCGGCTGCGGGAGGCGCAGAAGCCAAAGCGGGTATCGTAGGCAAATTTTGCATACTTTTCCGGGAACTGTCCGTGGCCGTGCCCCTCGTTGACACCGGCAGCATAGGCCGTTACCCGCCCCGCCCGGCGCTGCACCAGCATATTGGCGTAGGGCATGGGCTTGAGCCGCTCCAATGCGGGCATAGGCGCGGCCTCGGCAGTCCAGAA
>ERZ791926.712-NODE-712-length-23473-cov-3.958750_pt1 | contig 23473 bp, 20 predicted proteins | sample MGYA00510131_ERZ791926 | MGnify/ENA primary metagenome ERZ791926 (study PRJEB30046, sample SAMN00792052) | human gut metagenome | study: EMG produced TPA metagenomics assembly of the A metagenome-wide association study of gut microbiota in type 2...
GCGGACGATCAGTCCGACTATCCGCAAACGGCTGTCAGCCACATCGTCCGAACACAGCACTTATATTTTGCGCAGCGGGATACCACCCCGGCCTGCTTCGGACCTTTTGTGATTATTCTTAAATTGTTATTTCAGATTTCCTTTTGCGATATTCTCCTTCAGAATCTGATCCGTCACTTCAAACAGCTTCTCCGATCCTTCCCGGGTCCGGGACTGTCTTCCGTACACCTGCTCTGCGGTAACATCGTGATTCTTCCAGTCTCCGCCGCCGTTGCTGTGGTTTAAGAGTAACGGCTGTAAGTTATCCAGCGCTCTGGCAAACTTCGCCTCCGGGGTTTTTCGCTCCTCAAATTCATCAAAAATTGCCACCAGATCTGCTTTCTGATCTTCCGGCAGCATGGAATACAGGCGCTCTTTCGCTGCCTCTTCCCGCGCTTTCTGGGTTTTTAAGCCTTCCGCGTCATAGGCATAGGTATCTCCCGCGTCAATTTCCACTACATCGTGGATCAGGCACATGAGCATGACCCGGGCCACATCAATTTTTTCATTCGAATATTCCTGTAACAGATAAGCCATGATGGCCATATGCCAGGCATGCTCCGCATCATTCTCATTGCGCCCATGACCGCTTAAATGGGTCTGGCGGAAAATGTTTTTCTCTTTATCAATCTCAAGAATAAAATCCAGCTGCTTCTGTAAACGCTCGTCCATGATGTTCGTTCTTTCCTCCGCATTTGCCCGGGGCTATGCATTTTATTCCCGCACCCCGGATCTCATTTTTTCGCTCCCTATCATACCACAACTTTTTCTGTCTTTCAGCTATAAGAGAAACAAAAATTTCTTTTTTCTCTCATGAAATCCATGCTATAATACAGAAAAGAAATACCATACACCAAACATAGAAATCTCGATCTGAAAGGATGATCTTTTCGTGAAAATACTTACCTTTGGAGAAATCATGCTCCGTTTAAAAACTCCGGAACACCTGCGCATCGTACAGACAGACGGCTTTGAAGCCAGCTACGGAGGGGCCGAATCCAACGTATCCGTATCTCTCGCCACCCTTGGAAATGATGCCGCGTTTCTGACAAAGCTCCCGAAAAATCCGGTGGGCGATGCCGCGTTTAATGAGCTTCGCCGCTACGGTGTTGATACCTCCCGCATTCTGCGTGGCGGCACGCGGCTTGGCATCTATTTTTTTGAAAAAGGAAGCGACATCCGCCCCACAAGTGTCCTCTATGACCGGGCCGGAAGCGCTCTGGCCGAGGCAGAGACATCAGAATTTGACTGGAAAACGCTGCTCTCCGGCATTGACATCTTTTTCTTTTCCGGTGTCACCCCGGCCATCAGTCCGTCTGCAGAACAGGCTGTTTTTGACGCGCTGAAGTACTGTCACACCCACGGCATCACTGTCATCTGTGACTTAAACTACCGGGCAAAAATGTGGTCCCGGGAAAAGGCCCAGTCCGTCATGAAAGAGCTGATGCAGTATGTAGACCTGTGCATTGCCAACGATGAGGACTTTGAAGCCACTCTGGGCATTCACGCCTTCGACGGTGACATGGCCCACGGCATCGACCAGATTGAGACCTATCGCCAGGGCATGCAGAAAATTCAGGAGCTTTACCCGAACTGCAAAGCCGTTGCCAGTGTCCTGCGCAATTTAAAAACGGCTGAGGATGGGGAATGGATGGGCATTTACTTAAAGGATGGACGCTTCTACGAAAGCCCGGTCCATACCATCCACAGCCTGGAAGCCGTAGGGGCTGGAGATGCCTTTGCCGGAGCCTTGATTCACAGCCTGGTACACGGGTTCTCCCCTCAGAAGCTCATCGACTTTTCCATCACCGCCAGCGTCATGAAGCTGATGATCCAGCACGATTTCAATCTGGTGAGCGAGGACGAAATCCTCCGCATCATGAAAACCGGCGAGACCAACGTAATCCGCTAAGAGATCTGAAATCATCGGACGCGCCACTGGCTCCTTCCCGATATGCATAGCAACAAAAAGTGCCATTCCAGACTGTCACAGCAGCCGGAACGGCACTTTTTTCATTTATGTTATTTTCTGTTGTTCGCGAACATCACTGCATACTCAATGGAGTTGCGCAGGCTCAGTTCGCTGGCAGTTCCGGTTCCCGCCTGGTCAAAGGCAGTTCCGTGATCTACCGATACGCGGATGATCGGAAGTCCCAGCGTAATATTCACGCCAGAAACGGCATCCCACGCATGTTTCTCCTGCTGCTTGGTTTCCAGTCCCTGACCGTCATTGCCAAGAATCTCTGCGACCTGCTGCAGATCAAACTGGACATTTTCTCCTTCTCCCCGGAAAACTGGACGGATTCCGACCTCCTGCTCGATAATATGAAGGAACAGGGCTACAAGACCGTCATCTGCGACATGATCCCCTACGAGCACGCGAAAATGATCGGAATCACCCCCATCATTCTGACTTCCAGCGCGGAAAGCGTGCGGGAATCCATTGAAAACGCCATCCGCACCTGGCATCAGAACCAGAAGCTGCTCTCCTCAAACGCCATGATGCAGACTCTGATCCAGAGCAGTTTCAACCGCCATCTGATCCTCGATCTGGATGGGAACTGCCTCTACTCCACCCTGGACGGCGAAAAAGAAGACCTCTTCATCAGTTCCCTGAAAAAAGAGATCTCTAAATCCAAAAATATTCCCCGGCGTTCCTTCTTTCTCACCCTGGAAAACCAGCTGTATTCCATCCGTTCCAGCTTTTCCGAGGAAGAAAGTGAGCCCTACATTATTTTCCGGGTCATGCCCTCCAAAATTCCGCTCAGCTATTCCAAATATGGTATCACCATCATGAATAAAGAACAGGCACAGCATAGTTTCGTGGAAAGCTTCTATAGTAACACCGAACTGGCCCGTGACATCATCTCCGCAACGGAGCAGATCGCGCCCTCCGACACGCCCCTGATGATCACCGGAGAGATTGGAACCGGAAAGGATCGGGTTGCCTGCCTTTACTATGCGAAAAGCCACCGCTGTGATAATCCGCTTTATGTCATCAACTGCGCCCTGTTAAACGATAAAACCTGGAATTTTATGATCAACCATTATAATTCGCCGTTTACAGACAACGAAAATACCATCTATATCTCCAATCTTGACGTATTATCACCGCAGCGCCAGAAGCAGCTTTTATCCATTATTCTGGACACCAACCTGCATATCCGCAACCGGCTGATTTTCTCCTGCACCCAGTCCAAAGATGGTCACCTGCCTCATGCTGCCCTCGAATACAGCAACACTCTGGGCTGTATCCCGCTCCCCATCAAGCCGCTGCGGGAACAGAAAAACGACCTGGTATCTTCGGCCAGTCTTTACATTGATACCCTGAACCAGAATCTTGGGCGCCAGGTAGTCGGGCTTTCAGAAGAAGCCATCCGGCTTGTCAAGGACTACGACTATCCCTGCAACAGCACACAGTTTAAGCGCATTCTAAAAAAGGCAGTGCTGGAAACCAGCACCGCCTACATATCCGGTGAAACCATTGAAAGCATTTTAAAAGAAGAATCCATGCTCTTCCCGGCAAGCCATCCGTCCCACGCCATGACGCATACGCAGCCACAAAGCAGCGAAACACTCGCACCGGCCTTTGCCCTGAACCTGGACCAGTCCTTGGACAAGATCAGCCAGGATATCGTTCTGCATGTTCTGACCCTCTGCGATGGAAACCAGACTGCTGCCGCCAAAAGGCTCGGCATCAGCCGCACCACGCTGTGGCGCTATATCAACCGGTAAGAAGCACCACTCGCCGCATGGCAATTCTTCCCGCAATCTGCGTCCGCTACTCCTCCACCCGGGTCAGTTCTCCGGTCGCGGAATCCATGATAAATCCGCTGATCCGCACATTCTTCGGCATCAGCGGATGCTCTTTCAGCCTGCGGACGGTCTCATGTACAGAAGACTCCACGGACTCGAAACCGCCAAGCCAGCGCTCTAAGTCAATGCCGCTGTGACGCACGATGTCGATGTGCTGCTGGTCAATACCGCGCTCCACCAGCTTCTCTAACATCTCGTTTCCATCCATGCCCTGCACACCACAGTCGGTATGACCAATGACCATAACCTCTTCCACGCCAAGCTCCAGAATGCCAACCAGCAGACTGCGCACCACGCTGCCATAAGGGTGCACGATGACGCCGCCGGCATTCTTGATGATCTTGGCATCACCATTTTTGATGCCAAGCGCCGCCGGAAGAAGCTCTAAAAGGCGGGTATCCATACAGGTTAAAATAGCCAGCTTCTTATCCGGATATTTGCTGGTGAGGTACGGCTCGTAGCCCTTGTTCTCCACAAATTTCCGGTTATATTCCATAATTTCATCAATCATGTGTTATCACTCACTTTCTGTCATGCCAGAGCTGATTCCTTATCACAACAGCCCTGCATTTTTCTCCAAACAATCTGCCGCCTCATCAATATACCAGATTTCTGTTCTATTGTCAGTAGATCAGCAGATTCTTTATGGAAAATTTAGAAACCATCGTGTAATAACCGCAAACGCATCAGCGGATTTCGCCCTGAAAAACCGGTACTGACACATTGATGTAAACCTTGTTCCAGTCATCCGGCAAAGCGGTCTGGAGAATCCGCTGCGCATCGGCTGGATTGTAATTCATCATAACACGCGCCGCTATCTTACCTCTGGATGCCACAACCACAGAATTTAACAGCTGCATGGAACGCAAATACACTCTGGTTCCCGGAGGAAACAAAACCTCCTCTTCCCCTTTTACCTCCGTTACATCCTCGATGTCCAGGCTGCGCGCCCCTTTGCGCGCAACGATTTCCATCAGGCTGTGCCCGGTTATGATTTTCTCCGGCGGCGGTGCCTCAGGATTTTTCAGGCGTAGTTTAATAAACTGGTCAATCGCGGCATCCGGCATACCTTCTATGTTCAGAAAGTTAATCGATTTATCCCGGTTTCGGCTTGTACTCATATAGGCTTTGTCGCTGAATGTTGTTCCAACCAGACTTTCCGGGTTATAGATCCGGTCCTTGTATACATTATAGAGGTTCAGTCCCCGGTACAGGCTTTTCGTTTCTGTCTGCCTGGAGACAAACGCGGTATTCAGGCGCCTGATCATCCCCAGAATCAGGTTTTTCACCCCATTTTTCTTCGGCAGGTCTGCCTCTGTGATCTGCCCGCGCAAAAGCCGGTTCATAAACTGGTACCCTGCCATCTGCTGCCCCTTAACCATATCGGCCTGTGTATAAAACGCAATGGCCTTTCTGATTTTCTCCGTAAGCCCCATGACATCATGATTCTGCTCTGCATGGCCGTAGCCCGCTTCATCCTCCAGTTTATACTGGCGTTCCTTTTGAATCAGTGTAATTCTTGATGACGGAAGCTGCGCGTCATCCGCCGCCATCATAATTCTTCTAAGCAGTTCTGTCTGGTCGGCTGACCGTCTTCTGTTCAGATACCCTTTTCCCAGCTGGTAAATGATTTCCAGTCTTTTCTGACAGTCCTCTCTCATCACACCGAGCTGGGCCGGTTCTTCTTTATTTTCCTGAATGGCATGAAAAATCTGCAGAGCCTGTTCCATCTCCTGGCTGATCTTCCGGAGAACTCTCCGAAACATGAGTCCATGACGCGCAGGCTGATGGATTTCCTGAAACAGCTTTTCCAGACTTTGAAAGCTCTGCTCTTCCCGCTTCAGCAAAATCTGCTCTTCATCGTTCATGGACTGCTCCAGCTGCTCATTTTTCGCAAACTTAGCCCGCTTTGCGCCCTTCAGCGTTTCTTTCTCCTGCAGCTGGGGAGCGACCGTCCAGGACAACTGTTTCTGCTTTCGTTCGTATTCCGGCTCAGGCGGCGGTATCTGGTTTTCCTGTTGTTTGATCTGCTTGTGCAATGAAACTTCTTCCGTTTTTGCTTCAAACAGTGTTTTGTCCTTCTGAAGTTCTATGAGATCAGGCACTCTGTGTTCCACCCTTCTGTTTTCTGTTCTCGTATTTTTTCCGGTTCAGCCTTTTGTACGGTTCCCCGAACAGATACTCAACCAGCTTCGCAGTCTTAGCCTCCGGCTCGTGAATCAGGACATTGCCTCTTCCCGACCAGTTTTCCCGGTTGCCCAGAACAATGGCCAGCAGCCTTAACAAAATGGTTTTGTCCTGACATTCCGGGCTGACGTACAGATAGCGGATGCACATCTGATAACCGTTCTTCTTTTGCAGGATCACCGCTCCTTCTACTTTCCGATCCGGCATATAAACCAGACTGTTGGGCGAAATGGCTCCCTCTTTCAGATATTCTTTCAGTTCCGGTACAAGTCCCGGATTTTCACTGAGAATCCTTCTTCGAGTTTCCTCGCTGAGGGAAAGAATTCCTTCCCTGTTTCCGGTGGCAAAGCTTTTCACCTTCTCCGACATCATGCTCTTTGGCATGTATTCCAGGCTCTGTGCTTCACAGCTGCTTTCTTTCCAGTCTAATGCCTGAAAGAACCGGGACAGCTTCTGTTCTGGTTTTGCTTCTGTTTCATCTTCTTTTTCTTCTTCATTCAGAAAAACGGCCATTCGGCCCGTGCCGGATTCCACAAACAGCTTCTCCGCGTACTTCATCACATCAGACGCAATTCCCAGTTCCCGGTAATTCTCCAGCGTATAAATGTACTGCAAAACAACCAGCACCCCCTCCGCATCGGATTCCCTGGTAAAGACCGCGCCGCACACCGGTTCGTCACCATCGTAAGCCCAGACCGCCAGCACCGGAAATCTCTGGGCCCGGCGAAGCGCCTCCTCCGGCCAGAAATCATATTCCAGAATTTCCTGCCGGTCCTCCGCTACAAAGAAGTGGATCCGCGGCTTCTGATCCTTTGGTTTCCTGCAATGCGGACACCGTTTCTGAACCGTCAGGATTTCCCATGGAATCTCATCGTACTTCTGGCAGCTTTCGGCTGCTCCTTCTTTTGCGAAACGACAGCTTCTGCACTGCGGTTCAAAAAGCAGATAATTGCTCCCATACTCTTTTTGCATTTCCTCGTCCATCTGCCACCGTTCTTCCAGCGTCAGTGTGCGCGGTTCTTCCTTCTCATTCTGTAGTTTCTCCTGATCTGGCATAGGATCCCCCTCTTCTTTTCCTGTCATAAGATAAAACACGTTCCTTTTCGAAACTTCCTAACGGATCTCACCCTGGAAGACAGGAACCTGCACATTGATATAAATCTCGTTCCAGCTGCTTGGAAATATACGCTCCATCTCCTGAGGCGATAGTCTGTTTCCTACCACTTTTACGAAATCTTCCCGGCTCACCGTAATTCTGCAATTTGATATCTGCATGGAATGAAGATATACTCTCGTTCCAGGAGGGAACAAAATCTCCTCTTCCCCCGCAACCTGCGTTACATCCTCTATATCCAGACCATGAGCGCCTTCCCGTGCGGTAATTTCCAGAAGACTGTGCCCGGTTATGAATTTCTCCGGCGGCGGTGCCTGTGGATTCTTTTGCCGTATTTCAATAAATCGTTGGACTGCAGAATACCACACACCTGAATATTGGAGAAAATCAACCGATTTCTTTCTTTGTCTGCTCGTGCTCAGATATCCTTTATCCGAATATACAGCTCCTACCAGAGATTCCGGCTGATCGATTTTCTCTTTGAATACATCCCTGAGATTCAATCCACGATACACCCGTTTCGTCTCTTTTTGTTTTCCCTGAAATGCATTTCCCAGTCGGTTTATCATTTTCAGAACCGTCTCTTTTACTCCATTTTCCTCCGGCAGTTTATTGCCGTCCGGAAGAAGGCCTCTCAAAAACTGGTTCATGTACTGATACCATGACTTGCCGTCATGAACAGGAGGAGCAGACGTATAATACTCGATAGCCTCTATCGTTTCTTTATCCAGCTGCTTTACCTCATGATCCTGCAGCGCATGTTCGTATCCTTTTTCATCTTCTTTCCGGTACTGGCGTTCCTTTCGTATCAGAAGGATTCGGGAAGAGGGCAGCTGTGCGTCATCAGAAGCCTCCATGACATCTTTGATCAGCTCTGCATATTCCGCTTCCTCTCCCTCTGCAGTCAGATACTTTTCGCCCAGCTGATAAATATGTTCCAGCTTATCCTGATATTCCTCTCTCAGCTTATTAACCCTCCCAGGCGTCCGGTCCCAGGCTCTCCGGATTTTATGAACGATATGAAGCGCATCCCGCAATTCCTGCTGCATGATCTTAACCCAGCTGTCGCGGCGCGCATGGGCTTTTACTGCCTCAAGCAGTGATTCCAGCCGGGCCGTACTCCGCCGTTCCCGCTCCAGCAAAATTTCTTCTTCTGCCCGCAGTGCCTGCTCTTCCCGTTCCTTTTCAGCAAAGCTTTTTCTCCTTCTGCTATCCTGCTGTATCCGAATATCATATGCCATATTCACATCTGGGACAACATTCCATGTCGGCTGGAAATGATACTGATGTTGAGGCTGGGATACGAGATTCTGATCCGACTCCGCCCGCTGATCCACTTCCTTTTTCGAAGAGAAAACGTTCTTTAATTTGTCCATCATACTGCTTTTCTGCTGAACTCCAACAGAATTCCCGCTGTTATTATGACCACCACCCAAAATCCACTCCTCCTCTCTGCCACTTCCTGCATTCTTTTTCTCTTATTATACAAAATCCGTGCGGTTTCTTCCAGATATTATCAGCATTTCCCGCGATCAAATTGTTTTTTGTCTGTTTTTTAAAAAAACAAAAGCCAACAACTCCTGCGTGTCATCTCGCAAAAGCTGTCGGCTTTTCCTGCTGTTTTCACGTTTTGTTGTAATTTTGTTTCTTCTCTACTGTGCAGAGCTTTCCGGCGCTACCTTCTCTTTCTGGCCCGGAACGTAATCATCCGGCATGCCGTCCACCGTGGCTGCCGCCGTGGTCTTTGCTACTGCGGAGGTCTCATTTACCTGAGTCTTTCCGCTGTTGCGGCGGATGATGGCTGCATGGCCCTTGTACTCCTTGGAGTGGTCCTCAGTCCGCTCTATCACCTCACCATTCTTCTTTACCACTTTATAGGTCACCCAGCGACTTCCCTTGGTTCCGGCTTTCTTTACCACCTCGGTTCCCGGCGCAAGCGTCGGGTCTTCCTCGTAGGTCGATTCCGGCGGTTCTAGTTCCTCCACCTTTTCTGATTCCAGACTCCAGGTCACGCCCTCTTCCAATACCGGCACTCCGTAAATAGCCACCGTAGTCTTCCGGTTGCTGTAGCTGGCCCGGATGCCAATGGCTGCCTCCGAAGTATTCACAAACCGGAAATCCGGGTAATCCCAGCTGATGGCCGCATCCTGTCCCGGTGTAACATAGTTTGGCTCAAAGGTGTGAGACCGACGGTAGGTAATATTCATACCTGAGCGGAATGCTACCTGATATAAAGTAGAAGAAACCTGGCAGACTCCGCCGCCCAACTCCTGCACTACTTCACCGCTGTTGTAGGCCGCTGCCTCCTGATAGCCTTTCTCCGCGGTTCTCGGCCCCACGATCTTATTAAACGAAAATTCCTCGCCCGGCTTCACAATGGTTCCGTTGATGGCTTCCGCCGCCAGCCGCATATTGGTGTTGCGCTTTTCGTTGGCTGTCGTCTCCGTAGTGAAGGACGCAAGCTTCTCATAGCGTTTCCGCGCTTCTGCCTCGGAATACTTCGGCTGAGTTGTATTCACTTCTGCCGCAATCACAGCATCATAGCTGCCATTCACCGCTACATCCACCAGATCCGATGCCAGTTTTTCCTGGTCTACCACAATTCCGGGTGTTCCCTCTGTAAACAGGAATTTGTCACTGGCTGCATCATAATCGTAAATGGAACTGCTCTTTGCCTTCACATCCCAGGATGTCGCAATCTTCTCCGCCGCAGCCTTAGCGCTTTCCCGCAGCGTATCCGAATCCGTCACGGAAAACGTATAATCTCCAGCGGCTTTCACCGTACAGATTCCATCCAGAAATGTTTCCATTTCCGCATCCAGAATGTTGTCCGCATCCAAGGTTTCTCCATTATACGTCACCGTAACCTTCCACGGATACGCTTTCGCAATGGCCTCCTTCGCCTCAGCCCGGGTCATGCCGGTAAGAGAAATGCCATTCACCCGGATATCATCCGACGCAAAGGTTGTCTCGATCACCACACTGCTCTCTGGCTCCGCATTGCTGCTCTTTTTCCCAGAAAGTATGTGGGCCGCCGCAAACACCACCGCAACCACGGCCACCGCGGCTCCGCCCACGATCAGGCGCTCCCGCTGCACCCGTTTTTTTCTCATTTTCTCATATGAAAATCATTTCTCTTATCATACATATCCAATCGTTCCTTATCGTTCGCTTTGTATCCACAAATATATCAGATTTCTCATTCCCTGTCATCAGGTGGAAAACGAATTCAAAATAACTTAATAATATACGTGTATTACTATTTTCACGTCTCATCTACTAAAATCAGTTCCAGTACCTCAGCACTTATCCCAAGTTCATGAATACTCTGATTCTTTGCCAGATATGTACAACTATCATATTGCTGATCTTTATAGTTTTTTGAAAAAACCGCAAGCACCTTATTCGTTGGTTGTGACAATTTTCTAACATTCTCATTGTATAATGTAACTGGAAAGTCCGTCTTCTTTCCCCTTCTAAATCCAACACTTAAAACGGCTTTGGTATCTCCTACAAAATAATCAGCTCTAATGCAAATTCCACTATTGATGAAATCTCCAATCATACAATGATGATATAAAAGATCTGCCAAATATGGTAGCACCATCAATTTCTGTTGTACTTTTCCCTTATCATCAACTTCAAAATCACGTTCAGAAAGTTTTGACTCCAAACAAGCTGCATAAAATTGTTGTGCGGACAATCTTGTTTTCACACCCCCATAACTTTAAAAAGGCTGCCCTTTCGGACAACCTTTTCTCTTTTTTGATGCTGATTTTTCTGTTGTCTGCCAACCGGCCGCCTCTCTATGTGCGGCTTAACTGTGGAGTTTTTCTGTTGCTCCCCAACCTGCCAGCCTACGAACTGGCTAAAGTGTCAGATTTTTAAGGTGTCAGCTCACCGAGATAGACATTCTATCTCTGTACTATTATTATATGAATTCGCTTCGTTTATGTCAATCAGAGCAAACATTTTTTGCTTTTTTACAACTTAACGTTTTAGATTTATTATATCCATTTTGTTTATGTGAATGATCGGTCTCGCTCCAGTAACCTCTCAAACGTACTGTCCATCCCAAGTGCCCCCAGCGGAGCCGTGATCAGAATGGCCATAACTGCCACGGAAAGCACAATCTGACCGCACGGAAGTCCCATAGCCATCGGTACCGAACCAATGGCTGCCTGCACGGTTGCCTTTGGCAGATAAGCAATGACGCAGAACAGCCGCTCTTTCCAGTTCAGCGCTGTTCCTGCCAGGCAGATCAGCACACCGATCGTACGGAAAATTAACGCTGTAAAGATCATAAGAACTGCTGCCAGGCCAGCTCCCATCGTATAACGGATATCTACCGCTGCCCCCACCAACACGAACAGCAGAACCTCCGCAGCCAGCCACAGCTTTCCAAATTTCTCAGACAATCTCGCTGATACTGCTTTGATGCTCCGCAGCTTCAGCACACACGCCATGCTGACCACTGCCAGCAGACCAGACACGGAAATGTACGGTTTTACCCAGTTTTCCACTGACATGAGCAGAAAAGAAACCCCCAGTACGATGATAACCTTCATGCTGTTGCGGACATAGTGTTCTTTGGCATACGCCGTCTCAAAAAACAGGCTTAACAGCCATCCCGCTACAGCACCCAGCAGGATTCCGCTCACAATGGAAATGGGGATATTTACAAAATCCATAACCCTTGCGCTGCCGCCCTGGGCCATGCCGGAAAATGTAGAAAACAGGACAATGACAAAAATATCATCACAGGATGCCCCGGCCAGGATCATCTGCGGAATACTCTTTTTCGTACCATATCCGCTTTCCATCAGCTTTACCATGCGCGGAACTACCACCGCCGGAGAAACTGCTGCCAGCACCGCACCCATCACAGCCGCCTCAATGCGGTTCACCCCAAGAATCATGGGCGCGAACAGCACATAGCCCAGCAACTCAAAACTGGCCGGAACACAGGACAGCATGACCGCAGGCCGTCCCACCTTTTTTAAGTCCGCAAGATTCAGGGACAATCCGGCCTTCACCAGAATGATGATGAGTGCCATCTGACGCAGCTCTGACGAAATCGAAAGAATGGACGGATCCAGAATATCCAGCACATAAGGGCCAAGCACAATACCGGTCAGGAGCATGCCGATGATGCGCGGCAGCCGGATGCGCTGACAGATGGCCGCCATGGCCAGACCCACCAGAAAAATAAATGAAAGTGACGTTAACATAACTTTTCCTCCTTTTTTTCACAGGGACCATCACACGCAATGCTCGCAAAAAAAAGCTGGTGACCCTGTGATTTTCTCACAGAAGTCATCAGCTTTGTATAAGCGGTTCTGGTTTCCCAAGGGAGAACTTCATTCCCTGTCGGTATTCTACTTGATTTTACTCAATTCGTAAAGTTATTTTTACGTTATAATGCCTTTTCGTAACACCAGTAATCATGTTCGTGCAGAAAACATGCTCCCACTGTTTCATATTCAAAAATCTTATAGGATGCAAGCGCCTTTTTATTTTCCTTAGCGACCAGAATGTGCACACTCTTAAATCCCTGTCTCCGCAGCTCCTCCATGGCCCCGGCCATCAGCCTTCTGGCAATGCCCTGATTCTGATACGCTTCCCTTACGCCCAGTCTGGACAGCTCCCGCCCCGGCTGTAATTCCGGTGTCCAGCAGGTCAGGCTCTCCACCTTCGGATCCTGATCGATGGAAATGACTCCGGCCATCTCGCCGGTTTCCTTATCCCGCAGACAGAACAGCGCATTGCGGGAAAGGTCAAACTCCACATCACTGCGGGCCGGGTAATCGGCTGTCCAGGCACAAAACGGGGTTCCCACCAGAGAACGGTAGAGAGACAGGACCTTGTCTGCCTCGCTTTCCTTTACATGTTCAAACACAAACGCCATAAAATGACTCCTCCTTATGCAAACAGACAGTCCATTTTCTTCTGGACTGCCTGTACTTTTCTACTGCTGTTCACACACAGTTTACGCTTCTTTCTCCAGCGGGAAATGACAAAACACCGTTCTGTCCCCAAACCTCCTGCATGGCGGCTGCTCTTTTCCACAAATTTCCTGTGCATAAGGGCATCTGGTGTGGAATTTACAGCCGGACGGCGGGTTCACCGGAGACGGAATCTCGCCGGACAGCAGTTCTTTTTCTTTGGTCCGCAGATGCGGATCTGCCTTCGGAATGGCATTCATCAGGAAGCGGGTGTATGGGTGCAGCGGATGATCGTAAAGCTTTTTCGTCTCTCCCACCTCGCAGACACTGCCCAGAAACATCACGCATACCCGGTCCGCAATGAATTTTACCACGCTTAAGTCATGGGAAATGAACAGGTAGGTCAGCTTGTATTCTTCCTGCAGATCTTTTAGCAGGTTTAACACCTGGGACTGAATAGAAACGTCCAGGGCCGACACCGGCTCATCACAGACGATCAGCTTCGGATTCAGGGCAATAGCCCGGGCGATTCCAATACGCTGGCGCTGTCCGCCGGAAAACTGGTGCGGATACCGGTTGTAAAATTCCTCCGGAATGCCGACTGCCTTCATCAGCTCCTTCACCCGGGCTTCCAGTTCCTTTTTATCCTTCATGCCGTAAGTCGTTAACGGCTCCGCAATGATCTTCGCCACGCTCATGCGCGGATTTAAGGAAGCATACGGATCCTGGAAGATGATCTGCAGCTGTCTGCGGATCTTCGCAAACTCAGATTCCTTCATGGCGGTGATGTCCTGGCCTTCAAATTCCACCTTGCCGGAGGTCACATCCAGAAGCCGGATCAGCAGACGCCCCAGCGTACTCTTGCCGCAGCCGGATTCGCCTACCAGGGCCAGGGTCTCCCCCTCATAAATTTCCAGGTTCACATCGGACACCGCATGTACCACCAGTGGATTTTTCTTCGTGCCGCCGATGGGGAATTCCTTTACCAGATGCTCGGTGCGCAGCAGAAGTTTTTTATTTTCCATCTTCAGCCACCTCCTCACTTAAGAAACACCGCACCTTATGTCCCTCTGCTGTCTCATACAGCTCCGGTCCTTCTTCAAAGCACCGCTCTGTGGCGCACTCACACCGGGTGCAGAAACGGCAGCCCTTGGGCAGATGCAACAGGTTCGGTACCACACCTTCAATGGTGTAGAGGCGGTCTTCCTGGCCGTCCAGTTTCGGGATGGATTTTAACAGTCCCTTCGTGTACGGATGCGCAGTGTGGTCGAACAGTTCAAAGGTCTCAGCCTGCTCCATCACCCGCCCCGCATACATGACATATACATAGTCGCAGATTTCCGCCACCACACCCATGTTGTGAGTGATGAGGATGATGGAGGTTTCCTGCTCCTCACAGAGCTTCTTCATCAGCTGAAGGATCTGCGCTTCAATGGTCACGTCCAGCGCCGTGGTGGGTTCATCCGCGATCATCACCTTCGGGCGGCACACCATGGCCATGCCGATCATGACTCTCTGGCGCAGACCGCCGGACAGCTGATGCGGATAGCTCTTGTAACGCTTCTCCGGCTCCGGGATTCCCACCGCACGGAAAATATCAATAACACGCTGCTTTGCTTCTTCTTTGGAAACCTTCTGGTGGAGCAGGATTGCCTCCTGCACCTGTTTTCCCACCGGATACACCGGATTTAAAGAGGTCATCGGCTCCTGGAAGATCATGGATATCTCGTTGCCGCGCACCTTCGCCAGCTCCCGTGAGGAAAGATGGGTGATATCACGTTCATCCAGGGTGATGGTTCCACCAACCACCTTGCCCGGATGACGCAGAAGTCCCATCACGGACATGGCAGTCATGCTTTTGCCGCAGCCGCTCTCTCCTACAATACCAATGATCTTTCCGGCCGGAACCTCAATGCTGACGCCGTCCACCGCCGGAATCTCCCCTTTTGCGGTAAAGAAGTGGGATTTCAAATCACGGATATCCAATACGATTGATTCACTCATGCTCATCTCTCCTCTCCTTTACTGTTCTTTTAAATATGGGTCCAGCACATCCCGGAGGCCATCCCCCAGGAAGTTGAATGCCATGACCACGATCATGATGGCCACACTCGGCGCGATGGAAAGCCACGGCTCCGAGAACAGATATTTTTTGCCGCGAACAACCATCAGGCCCCAGCTGGCACTCGGCGGCTGCGCGCCGACGCCCAGGAAGCTTAAGGATGCTTCCGACAAGATCGCTGACGGGATATTTAAGGTAAACAGCACGATCAGGGACGGGATGCAGTTCGGCAGAATGTGCCGGAACATGATGACCCATTTTTTCACACCAATGCTGCGGGCTGCCTCCACATACTCCTTTTCTTTTAAAGAAAGGGTCTGGGAACGGACAATGCGGGCGGTTCCCGCCCAGTTTACCAGGCTCAACGCAATGAAAATATTGATCAGGCCGCCGCCCATGGTATACATAACAACCATAGCCAGCAGCAGCGATGGGAATGCCAGCATCACATCCGCCAGGCGCATGATGATGAAATCCACCTTGCCGCCGTAAAAACCGGCATACATGCCAAGCACTGTACCAATAGCCATGGAAATCAGAGTCGGCACAAGGCCGATGGTCAGGGAAATGCGTGCGCCAAAAATGATACGGCTGAGCACATCACGCCCCAGCTCATCGGTTCCCAGCCAGTGAGCCGCGCTTGGATGCTGCAGACGGTCCGAGAGACTCTGCTGTAAGTGATCATAAGGTGCCACCACCGGGGCAAAAATCGCAATCAGGATCATGAGAATGATCAGCATTGCGGAAAAGGCCGCCAGCTTATTCTGACGCACCAGTGTTTTTGCCTTGTCCAGCCAGGTGTCTGCCTCGCCGATCTGGGCATTGAAATCCGTCTGCATGTATTTCGCTTTTGCGTCATGCTGCTGCATACTTCTGTCCGATCCGGTCTGGTCGTTTTCAGACAGATTCTGTATGTTCTTTTCTTCCATCTTACGCGCCCTCCCTGATTCTCGGATCCAGTACATTGTAAAGCAGATCTGCCACCAGATTGCCCACAATGATCAGAATGGTAGTAAAAATAACCGTGCCCTGTAAAAGCGGCATATCTCTTGTCTCAATGGCGTTGACAGCCAGACGGCCAATGCCCGGAACGCCAAACACACTCTCGGTCAGTACCGCGCCAGACAGCATGCTAGATACCTGCAGCGCCATCATGGTGACGACCGGAAGCATGGCATTTTTCAGTGCGTGCTTCACAATAACACCGGATTCCAGCAGTCCCTTGGCCCGTGCCGTGCGGATAAAATCATTCTGCATAATCTCCACCAGGTTAGAACGGGTCATGCGGGCAATGCTTCCCGCAGAGTTCCAGCCCAGCACGATGGCCGGAAGAATCATGGCCCGAAAGGAATCAAAGCCGGAAACCGGAAACCATTTGAACTTAAACGCAAACAGATACTGCAGCACCAGCGCTGTCATGAATACCGGCATGGAAACACCAATCAGTGCGCCGCCCATAAACAGGCGGTCCAGCAGCTTATTCTGCCGCACTGCCGCAATGATGCCTGCCACAATACCAATGATCCAGGCCACTACAGCCGCCAGCAGAGACAATTTCACCGTGTTCGGGAATGCCTCCAGAATAATCTTTGTCACATTCCGGTTCAGCCGGTAGGATGTTCCGAAATCCCCCCGAAGCGCATGGGCAATATACTGCAAAAACTGCACATACAATGGCTTGTCCAGCCCCATTTCCTTACTGATTTTCTCGATCACAGCCGGATTCACATGCTCTCCCATCATGGTGGTAACCGGATCACCCGGAACAATGCGCAGCATGATAAAGATCAGCAGCACCACGCCTACCAAAACCGGGATGGAGATCAGAATCCGTTTCAGTACTTTTCTTAACACACTTCATCCTCCTCTACATTACATAGGAAAAGAGAGTGCCGCGAAGACAGGCCCGGCAAACCACGATATGCCTGTGACTGCCTAAGCTCTGGGTGCAACACTCCCTTAGCATTTATGCGTTTACTCGCTCAAAGAAATATTGTAGAAAAGCTGATCGCTCAATCCGCTCCACAACGGTGCGAAGCCCTGTACCCGCTTGCTCACTGCAAACAGATGGAGTCTGGAGAACATCGGCACCCAGGCTGCGTCCTCGTGGATGATCTTCTCTTCCAGAGCCTTGTACTCTGCAAGACGTTCATCCTCATTTACAATTGTACGCGCTTTTGCTACACGTTCCATCACCTCCGTATCCGGATAGTTAATGGAACGGATCCTTGTTTTCTCTTCATTGCCGAAGAAGGTATAAATAAAGTTATCCGGATCGTTGTAATCTGCGGACCAGGTAGAGATGAAGGAACCAAGCTCACCGGATTTTCTGGTTTCTAACCAGGTAGATTCATCGTAATTCTTGATTTCTGCGCGGATGCCAACCTCGGCAAGCTGATCGCTGACAATCTCCAGCGCCATGGTCATGGTATCAGATGCGGAACTGTCTGCCGCAATCTCCATATCAAAGCCATCTGCATAGCCGGCCTCGGCAAGCAGCGCCTTCGCAGCCTCCGGATCGTACTTGATTTCCTCCTGATCCGGATTAAAGCCGATAAGACCGTGCGGGAAGATTCCCTGCTCCACCTGGCCTCTGCCGCCGTAAAGGGCATCCAGAATAGCCTGGCGGTCAATCGACATCTGAACCGCCTTGCGGACTCTGACATCCTGGAACGGCTCCTTATTAAAGTTCATGGTAAAGTACACGATACCTACACGCGGGCCCTGTACGATCTGATCCGGATAAGTCTCGGTGAAACGGTCTACCGAATCTGCAGCATAATCCAGGTCGAGGATATCAAGCTCACCGCTTTCAAACATCATGGACTGGGTCTCGGTATCCGGAATGATCTTGATGACAACACCCGGAAGCCCGGAAGCGCCCTTCCAGTAATCCTCATTGCGTGTCAGAACCAGCTGGTTGTTGAAGCTCCAGGAAGAAAACTCAAACGGGCCGGTACCAACCGTCACAGCCGGATCCATGCCGAACTGATCACCCGCTGCCTCGGTGGCCTCGCTGTCGTAAATAGAAACACCCGGAGAAGAAATGCTTGCCAGGAAGCCTGCAAACGGCTCCTTTAAGGTAACCTTGATGGTGTAGTCATCTACCACCTCAACACCTTCCAGAGTATCCGTCTCGCCTGCCAGGAGCTCATCCGCGCCCTTGATCTGGTCAATAAACTCGGTATTCACGCCACCTTCTACGGTCAGCATGCGGTGGAAGGTGTACGCCACATCCTCTGCTGTAAAGTCATTGCCATTGTGGAACTTCACACCTTGTCTTAAATGGAAGGTATACTCCAGGCCGTCATCGGAAATATCCCAGCTTTCAGCCAAACTCGGGACAATTTTGGAATTGCCGTCCGTGCCCACCTCAACATCTACCAGACGATCAAAAATGTTAAACGGCACCTCGTAGTCCTTGGAAGTTTTCTGCACATCCGCAGTCTGAATATCTGCGTTCAGAGCCGCAACCAGGTAACCGGTGGTATCCACATCCACACCCTTTACCTCGGCCGTGCTCTCGTTCTCAGCGCCTGCAGTATTATCTGTTGTATCGGAAGTTTTGCTGCCGCCGCAGCCGGTCAGCGCCAGACCTGCTGTCAGAGCAGCCGCCAGCATAAGACTGATCTTCTTTTTCATAATATCCTCCTTTACCTGGAACCATTTAAAACCCGAAAATGGTGCATTGCCCCGAAAGGATGCACCATTGCATTTGCATGTTCACTGAATTTTAAAATGTCCGCTAATGAGGAAATCATACCACATTGAAAGGGGATTTTCAATATCATTTCGAGGGATGAGGCAGAGATTTCGAGAAGATAAGGTAAAGGCCCTGAAAGGGACGGCCTTCATTTCTACTGTATTATGAAAATTAGAGTGAATGCAATTCATTTAGTGTCAATGCCTCCAGAAACACGATCCGTTTTGCCAGCAGCCTGGAATCTGCTGAAACCTGGGTAATACCTCCTGCGCTCTTCATTAATGTATTCATACTCTCTGTCCTCCCTGTTTGATATCTATATTTTAGAGACAGGAGTACACATTTTTTGTACACTTGGAAATTCAAAAATGAGGGCCGTCACAATGGTCCTCACCTTCTTATTCTTTATCTATCATTTTATATCATGTTTTTTACAGGGCAACAAGTAATTCCCGGTTGTCCCTTTTTTATGGTATAGAATTCCCCTGTATCTATTTTGATTTCGGTCGAAATGACCTTGATTATAAGATATGTACTACAAATAGATTTCGCCATTCAGGCAAAGCGGCTCATTGAGATATGAGGCAGACTTTTTCCGAAATTCACACACGAAGCAAACCGCATGAAACGGTTCGTTTTGCTGCTAAATTCCAAATTCCTTAAGTAATTGTTTCTTCGGCTTTTTTGATCCGACGCACAGAATTCTGAAGCTGTTCTACAAATGGGTCTTCGTAATCAGCTTCGATTCCAGCCAGATCTGCCTTCACGAAATCAAGCAATGCTGCCAGTTCTTCCAGTGTTTTTTTACTCATATACTTCCTCCATAATACAGAGGAATCCTAAATAGGTAGGTTATCACATTTTCCGTATGTCTGCAACAAAAAATCGTACTGCCCCACCCGGCCCGGGAATTATTCACAGAGAAAAACAGGATTCATAAGAAAGGCCAGAGAAAACCGTTTCTAAAGCGATTTTCTCTGGCCCTATCTTTATCTCATAATTTTATTACATTAAGGACTTATACAGCTCCTTGATCTCCTCTACGGAAGTATCTCTCGGGTTACCCGGACGGCATGCGTCTGCGTATGCAGACTCGGACAGGAAGTCCAGATCCTCTTCTTTAACGATGGCCTTTAAATCAGCCGGAATTCCTACATCTGCGGACAGCTTCTTCACAGCGTCTACAGCAGCCTTGCGGTACTCTTCCTGGCTCATGTTCTCTACGCCCTCAACACCCATAGCCTTTGCGATGTATTTGTACTTGTCACCGGTGCACGGAGCGTTGTACTCCATAACGGTCGGAAGAAGGATTGCATTTGCTACGCCGTGCGGGGTATCATATACAGCGCCCAGGGAGTGTGCCATGGAGTGAACAATACCAAGACCTACGTTGGAGAAGCCCATGCCTGCTACATACTGGCCAAGTGCCATACCCTCTCTGCCCTCCGGGGTGTTTGCAACTGCGCCGCGTAAGGAGTTGGAAATGATCTCGATTGCTTTTAAGTGGAACATATCGCTCATCTCCCAGGCACCCTTGGTGATGTAACCCTCGATTGCGTGGGTCAGAGCATCCATACCGGTGGAAGCGGTCAGGCCCTTCGGCATGCTGGACATCATATCCGGGTCAATGACTGCTACAACCGGGATGTCGTGGGTATCTACACATACGAATTTACGTTTTTTCTCAACATCGGTAATAACATAGTTGATGGTAACCTCTGCTGCGGTACCTGCGGTGGTCGGAACCGCGATGATCGGTACGCACGGTTTCTTGGTCGGAGCTACGCCCTCAAGGCTTCTTACATCCTCAAACTCCGGGTTGTTGATGATGATGCCGATGGCTTTTGCGGTATCCATGGAAGAGCCGCCGCCGATGGCGATCAGATAGTCAGCGCCGGATGCCTTGAATGCTGCAACACCGGTCTGTACATTCTCGATGGTTGGGTTTGGTTTGATGTTGGAGTAGATCTCATAAGCAAGACCAGCCTCGTCCAGAACGTCGGTTACCTTTTTGGTTACGCCAAATTTGATCAGATCCGGGTCGGAACATACGAAAGCTTTTGCGAAGCCTCTGACTTTTACTTCATTTGCGATCTCTTTGATAGCGCCTGCGCCATGATAAGAAGTTTCATTTAATACGATTCTGTTTGCCATGATAAAAATCCTCCTTAAGTTTGTGCTCATTGATTTTCTGTTTTGCTGAATCTTTTCGGGATGTCATTTACATGATCATTCATCTCCCGAACTGATATTATTTTAACAATTATAACATAAAAAAGAAAGTGACAAAGTATCACTTCTGTCACTTTCTTCTTATATTTGTGGATTTATCACAATTTCCATTGTAAATTTTGTATCATTTTTCCAGTGTTCCGAGGTTTTCTCCGATTCACAAAATCGTCGGCTTTTTCACAAAAGCTCCAGCTCCGAGAACACCTTCTCCAGCTTCGGCGGCATGGCTTCAACCAGCTTGTCCGACATGCGGCGCGGAGTATCTTTCATCCCGCCAAGCACCCATTTTTCTGTCATATACACGGACCCGCGGCAATACATCTCCAGAAGGAACTCCATCTCTTCCTCTAACGGGCGGCTGGTCTTTCTGGCAATGAGATCTTTGTAAAACTGCAGAATCAGTTCAAAGTCGTGCTCTTTCACGGAGTTGTAATCATCCGACCGGAAAGCCTCGGTAAAAAATGCTTTCTCATTTAAGATAAACTCGAATTTCTGGGTCAGGCTTTCGCCGACCGTGTTCCCCATGCCAATCTGCTCGAAGGACTGCAGCACCAGCTTGTCAAAATACCAGTTGATGAGATCGTATTTATCTTTGAAATTGCGGTAAAAGGTCTGGCGGGTCAGGCCGCTGCCCTCCACAATATCCTTCACCGTGATGCGGTCTACCGGGGTGGTCTTCATGCACTCCTTGATGGAGGCCGCCAGCTTGTATTTGGCACGGTCATGCTTTTCCTGTGTTGTCTTCTGTTCCATCATGCTGCTATCCTTCTCCTTACATTTCCTTATAATATTGTATCATCACCGCAGTTCCACAGCAAGCAGATTACCCGAATTTCGCTTACACTTTCGTATACATCCGGAAAACACATACCAAACCGCATTGGCATCCTGCTTTTTCTTTTCCCGGTTGTAAGCCTCCGCAGCTTATGTTACAATACTTTGGAAATAAAATCGCACGAACCAATAACCTATTCACAATAAGGAGTACACACATGTCCGCAAATGTAATTTTAAAAAAGGGCGAAGGCCGCACCTTAAAGGCCGGCGGTGCCTGGATCTATGATAACGAGATTGACAAAATTGAGGGAGAGTTCGAAAACGGTGATATGGTTTTCGTTTCTGACTTTGACGGCTACCCGATGGGACAAGGCTTTATCAACACCCGTTCCAAGATCACCGTCCGTATAATGACCCGCAAAAAAGATACCGTGGTCGATGACGCTTTCATTGAGATGCGTGTCCGTGATGCCTGGGAATACCGTAAAACGACCGTAGACACCTCCAGCTGCCGCCTGATCTTCGGCGAGGCCGATTTCCTGCCTGGCATCGTCATCGACAAGTTTTCGGATGTTCTGGTAGTCGAATCCCTGGCGCTGGGCATTGACTGTTTGAAACCGGTCATCCTGGATAAGCTGAAGAAAGTCCTGGCTGAGGACGGCATCTCCATCCGCGGCGTTTACGAGCGCAGTGACGCCAAGGTCCGCCTGCAGGAGGGCATGGAGCGCGTGAAGGGTTTCATCGGTGAACCGTTTGATACCAAGGTTGAAATTGTAGAGAATGGTGTCCGCTATATGGTAGATGTCCAGGATGGCCAGAAAACCGGCTTCTTCCTGGATCAGAAATACAACCGCCTTGCCATCCAGAGACTTTGTAAGGACAAGAAGGTTCTGGACTGCTTCACCCACACCGGCTCCTTCGCGCTGAATGCCGGAATTGCCGGAGCTGCTTCCGTTCTTGGTGTGGATGCGTCCGAGCTTGGCGTAGCTCAGGCCCGCGAAAACGCAGAGTTAAACGGACTCTCTGACCGTGTCACCTTCCAGTGCGCAGATGTCTTTGATCTGCTTCCGGAGCTGGAACAGAAGGGCGAAAAGTTTGATGTGGTTATTCTGGATCCGCCGGCCTTCACCAAATCCCGCAGTTCCATCAAAAACGCTGTCAAGGGCTACCGCGAGATCAACCTGCGCGGCATGAAGTTAGTAAAGGACGGCGGCTACCTCGCTACCTGTTCCTGCTCCCACTTCATGGACCCGGAGCTGTTCACCAAGACCATCCGCGAGGCCGCAGCCAACGTACACAAACGCCTCCGCCAGGTAGAATACCGCACCCAGGCAGCCGACCACCCGATTCTCTGGACCGGAGGCGAGCAGGCATCGTATTACTTAAAATTCTACATTTTCCAGGTCGTGGATGAGAAGTAACAATATAGAGACAGAACCCACTACAGGTCCGAAGCCGGTAATCCCGGCATACCGCTGCGCAAAATATGGGTATTGTGTTCGGACGATGCAGCTGACAGCTGTTTGCGGATAGTCGGACGAATTGTCCGCCTCCCTCAAACACCAGTCGCTGCATAGCCGGACACGTATACCCATATT
>ERZ791926.731-NODE-731-length-22880-cov-3.280000_pt1 | contig 22880 bp, 20 predicted proteins | sample MGYA00510131_ERZ791926 | MGnify/ENA primary metagenome ERZ791926 (study PRJEB30046, sample SAMN00792052) | human gut metagenome | study: EMG produced TPA metagenomics assembly of the A metagenome-wide association study of gut microbiota in type 2...
TTTGATGAAACCAAGATGCCAGTCTTTGAGGCAGATAATGATGATTTTACATTGACTTTGTATAATTTGAATTATGGTTCTAATTATGCAATACATGCAAACGAAGAGAAAATTCAAGGTGATACCCAAGATGATACTCAAGGTGATACCCAAGATGATACTGAAGAAAAAATCATCAAAATGATAAAGGATAATCCGCAAGTATCAACGGCAGATATGGCAAAGGAATTGAAAATTGGAATTGCAACAGTAAAACGAAAAATCAAAAAAATGTCTAATGTATCATATGTCGGAAGTGGTTACAGTGGACACTGGGAGATTAACGGATAGAAAGTGCATTATATTTGTAATCCTGTGGGGAAAACGTAACTATTCCCTTAGTTTTTTGGGAAATTGTGAACCCTTAAAGGCTCTTAAAAACCTTTAAAAAATCGAAAAAACCCTTATTTTATGCGGTTTTCTCCTTAAAAGTTTTTAAAATAGCGTAATTGCTGACTAAGGAACCAAAACGTAACTGAACCGCATTTTTACACTGACTAAGGAACTGAATAAAAAATGTTAAAAAGTCCGAAAAACATGTTTAAATCGTAAGCGCTTAAATTCTGGGTAACTTTTCACCAGATAGTTTGTAGTTCATAATGATGATAGTAAATAGATTTTTACTCCACTCCGCTGATAGGCGATAAAAATTCACTACACATGGAGGTTTCATTATGACTGGTAAACGTGCCCCAGGGCGTTCCTTAGATGAATGGATGGAACTGGTAACTGAGTGTCGGCAAAGCGGCCTGACGGATGCAGCATGGTGCAATGAACGCGGGATTTCTTCAAGCTGTTTTTACAATGCAGTTTCCCGTCTTCGTAAGAAAGCCTGCCAGGTACCAGATCCGGTTAGAAAAGCCAGCAATTTTGATCTTACATCCCATAAACAGGATGTGGTCCAGATCGCCATAGAGCCGAAGAATTCTCCAGTAGAGATGTTTCCGAATACGGAAAATAGTTCTATGTACTTTGACAATTCACATACGATTGAAATTGAAACAAAAGGACTGTTGATTGTCCGGCGGCACACTGTGGTAGGCGCAAACCGCATATTATTTTTCCGCGAATCGCCTGCCCGATCATGCCGTGCCGGGAATTGCCGCACGTTTTTCCCGGCTTGGCGGTACATTGTCGTAGCCTTGTTTGAGGAGCAGCGTTGCTGCTTTTGAAACAAGGCTATGACCTCAAAGTCATAGCGTAAACGCTCCATAGGTTCTTTCCGGGCTTAGTTGACTTTATTGCAACGAATTAATATAATATAACCATCGGAGGATGGTTATGGATTTTATTGTCAAAGATCTGGATAGCAATTATAGATTAGATGCATTTCGTAATAAAGCAGATAAAATTATTTTTGAAATATCAAGTGCAATATCAACGGCTAATTGTCCTTATTGTGGAAAAGAATCTAAAAGAATTCATTCTAGATATCAAAGAGAAGTACAGGATCTTCCCATACAAGGAAAGAAGGTTGTTTTACTTGTTTTAACAAGAAAGTTCTTTTGTGATAATAATACGTGTTGCAAACAGACATTTTCTGAACGGCATCCATTTGTTGATGCAAATGGAAAGAGAACCAAACGTTTAGAAAAAAATATTTTATTTACCTCGAGCCAGCTGAGTTCAATCAATGCTTCAAAAGTCTTGAAAAATAGTAATGTCGATATATCTAAAAGCAGTATCTGCGTTCTGCTTAAAAAAAATGCCATCGATTGTTGATAACTTGTCCGTGAGAAAAGTTTGTGTGGATGACTTTGCAATTAGAAAAAGATTTTCTTACGGAACGGTAATGGTTGATTTAGAGACGCATAGAATAATTGATTTGATTCCGACAAGAAATACAGAGGAAGTAAGAGCATGGCTTGCTACATACCCAAATATTGAAGTGATTTCAAGAGATGGTGCTCAGATTTATGCTAATGCTTCTGAAAAATCCCATCCCGGTATAGTGCAGGTAAGTGACAGATTTCACATGATAAAAGGCCTCACGGAGGCAATGACAAAATATATAATCAGAGAGTTTCCGGCTCGACTTGAAATACCAGCAGTCAGTACAAATAGCGAAGAACATGTGAAACTTATTAATCAACGGAATCATGTTGACAGAGTTCGATTTGCACAAACAAAGAAAGCTGAAGGGATGACGGTAAATGAAATTGCATTGCTATTACATTCTTCTGTAAAGACAATTCAAAAGTATTTGAAACTCGATACAGATAAAATCGAGGATAAAGTTATTGCGAGGGAGGCTAATCACCGGCTTGCATTACAACAAAAACAAGAAGAGGTAAATACCGCAAGAAAAATGGCTTGCGATGGTATTCCTATTGAGCAAATTGCTAAAGAGATGCATCATACATTTAAAACGATTCAAAACTATTTGAATCCCAGTTACTCTGTAGAAAACAAGCATTACCATGCACGTATTCCAGGAAAGTTGGCACCCTATGAAGCTGAAGTCATTAAGTTGCGGTGCGAAGGCATGACATACCCCTGTATACACAAAATAATCAGCGAAAAAGGGTATGAGGGATCAGTTGCTTCTTTAAGAATGTTTATTCAAAAAGAAAGAATTCGTTGCGTGTCTTCTCAAAAAGAAGAAGCTTGTTCTGATTACCAGCCGAAGGAATACGTACAACGCCGATCACTAACGCAATTAATATATAAAGGGTTGGACGATGTGAAAACAATCAGTCAAGAACAGTATGAACAAGTTTTAAAATTATACCCAATGATTGCCGATCTTTATGTGACCATAAAGGAATTTTATGAAATTATATATTCAAAGCATGAAGAAAAGCTTGACGCATGGCTTGTTAAACTGGAAAAATTTAATATTCCTGAGTTGCAAACATATGTGAATGGTATAAGACAAGATATTGTTGCTGTAAAAAATGGAATTGCCATGCAATATAATAATGGTTTGGCAGAGGGAAGCGTTAATAAACTCAAAGTAATAAAACGTATTATGTATGGCAGAAATAGTTTTGAATTATTGAAAGCAAAGGTACTACTTCATGAGCAATTTTGCTGTGAAATCAACTAAGTGTGGAAAAAACCGCTCCATAGCAAGTACCTTGCCAACAAAAAGCCGCTTTCGCGGCTTCGCTTAATTGTTCTTCTTTGGTTTTCAAATGTTCTCTGGTAGTTTTTCCGGCCACGGAAGCAGATCATCCAAGAAAGATCGGTCTGTATCATCCATGTGCTTTGGAATCTCTGTCAGAAGATATTCAAAGTACTCGTATGGTTTTAAGTTATTCGCTTTTGCTGTTTCTGCGATGCTGTAAATAATCGCGGATGATTTTGCACCATTGATGGTGTCGATCATCTGCCAGTTCTTACGGTTATGTTCTATAGAGCATAACCGTAAGAACTGGCTCTTCTGTGATACTCCTAACGGAGCACAGGCCAGTGCCATTGTATACTCAATGGTAGAAATGGCAAAGGCGAATGGAGTAAATGTCTATCACTATCTTACCTATCTGCTTGAGAAAATGCCTACAGATAGGATGAGTGATGAGGAATTGGAACTTCTGGCACCATGGAATGAAAATGTCAAAGCGGAAATACAACGCCGTATAAATGATACAAATCAATCAGATGTGAATTGTCAAAGTGCTCCGGCTACTGAAAAGTAGCCGGGTAATTTTTACTATGGCTGAAATTTAAGCGCTTACCGTTGTTCTTTTACATTGTGAGTGTAGAAGGGCAATCCTTTTACAGAATAATTATCATAATCTGGATAAGCTATACTATATCAGGAGAAGATGAATTAGTAGATATGGATGAAGACGATATTGTTACATTCGATGAGAATACTTTTTAGGATGTAGTACATCACAAATCAGAATGATCCGTGATGAGATTGCCTGCTATTGTTTTAATTATTTTCATTTGCCGAATTCTATATTGTAAATGTTGTAAAAATGTTTGATTAACACTCATAATAGGGTACAATACAATTAGCTAAATAAAATACTGCACTGATGATGCGAGAAATGATGAAAAAATGGCAAGGGATACATTGTTTTCCGTTGAATCAAAAAATGTTGAATACAAAATCACTTTACCAGATAAAAGCGAAAAGTACATGAAAACTATTGTAGCTTTTGCTAATACTCAGGGTGGAAAGCTGATTGTAGGTATAGATGATAAAACACACGAGATTGTTGGCGTGGAAAATGAGATATTATTTCAGGTAATGGATGGAATTGCCAATTTTAATGCTGCGAAAGAATATGGACTTTTAGAACCAAAATTTCAAGAATTCAATAACATATTTCGGGTAGAATTGTTCCGTGATTCTTTACCGATGACCTTAGAAAACAAAAACATCGGAGAAGCATCGGAGAAACATCGGAGAAACATCGGAGAAACAAGAGACAGTTGATTTTAACAGTACGCAGCTGGAAATATTAAATTGCTTATGGAGAACAATCGGTTATCAGCGGTAAAATTAGCAGAAAAGATTGGCGTTGCTAGTCGAAATATAGAAAACAATATTAAGAAATTAAAAGAATTTGACCTTTACCTTTCCTCTTTGCGATTGTTAAAATGTAAGCACAAAGAAAGTATACTCCTTCGCCGCAAGGCGGAGGATTTTTCTGTAATGAGGACAGGCAAATGAAGAAAACGGGATTTTATATTATCAAAGATAAATTCTTTGAAGATATACCAGATCCGTATCTCAAAGAAAATAAGGCAGGAAACAGACCGCATTATTATTGTTTTAAAGATGCGAGTATCGGGATATACTGGATGACAGCCGGGAGAGTGCATTTCTGATACAGGATATGTTTCCGATTACAGAGGAATACATAGAACGAGAATATACAATCGCTGGAAATCATCTGATGCTGACGAGTGAGCACACCGCCAGAGAGATCGAGCAGAAAGCAAGAAAAGTTATGGGGATGTTGAAGCGTGGTGTCAAGTTCACGCCAATGCAGCCGGATGTCATGACAATATTGGAGAAACAATATATGGATACTACAAAAAGAAAAGGAACGATCAGTGTTACAATTACATACATCTGCTGGGGATTACTCACCGTATTTTGGAATCTTCTTGCAGAGGTAAATTCCGCTTATGTACTGGCCCAGAGAGTGGTCTGGTCCATGATTTTTATGTTTGGACATCTGACCGTGACCGGGCGGATGGGAGATATCAGAAAGATCTTTCATGATAAAAAGATAGTGTTCTGCTGCATGGTCAGTGGTGTGCTGGTGTGTATTAACTGGGGCGTATATATTTTCGCCATCAATTCGGGACATGTGCTGGATGCCAGCCTGGGATATTTTCTGGAGCCGATTTTTGTCACAGGCATCGGCGTGTTTTTCTTTCATGAAAGGATGAGCCGGTTAGAGCAGATGACGGCACTGTTTTCCCTGATTGGAGTGGGGTATCTGATTGGTGTGTACCGGATGGTTCCGGTTATGGCTATGGTGATCGGGTTGAGCTTTGCTTTTTACGGAGCTGTGAAAAAGAGTGTGCATTTAGATGCAGGACTTTCCCTGTTTGCGGAAACGTTGTTTGTGACGCCGATCGCGCTTCTTTTCTGTATTTACAGCGAAATGAATGGTCATGGAAGCCTGGGAGTCTTTCATGGAATGCAGTTTCTGCTTTTTCCAATAGCAGGAGTGATTACTTCTGTGCCGCTTTTGTTATTTAACAGGGGTGTCCGCATGATTCCTTATTATTTAACGGGGATTTTGATGTATGTGAATCCTACGATTCAGTTTCTTATGGGACTCTTTTATTTCCATGAATCGCTGGAGGTTCACCGCCTGATCGCGTTTTGCTTTATCTGGGTGGGCGTCGGATTTACGGTATGGCATAATGTAAAAGAAATGAAGAAATAAGATAAAACGGGAGATATGTTATGAACGAAAATTACAATCCATTAGACAAAGAATTAAACAGCCTGGTACAGGTTATTGCCCGTCTTCGCGCGGAGGACGGATGCCCCTGGGACCGGGAGCAGACCCATGGTTCCCTGAAAGCAGCCTGTGTGGAGGAGGCTGCGGAGGTGGTTGGCGGCATCAACATTCTGGAGCAGACGGGAAATGCAGAGAACTTAAAAGAAGAGCTGGGCGACCTGCTTTTGCAGGTGGTCATGCATGCGCAGATTGCAAAGGAAGAAGGCTTATTTACGCTGGAGGATGTCATGCGTGGAATCACGGATAAAATGATTCGCCGGCACCCGCATGTGTTTGGTACCACAGCGGTTTCCGGCTCGGATGAAGTTCTGGTGAACTGGGCTGAAATCAAGAAACAGGAAAAAGAGGGAAAAGAGTGGATGGAAAGCTATTTGCCCGGCGCGTTTGATGAGGCAGAAGAACTGATCGGAGCGGTAAGAAAACGAAAAGGGTTTCAGTAATTATAGTGCTTTTTTGTTTTTCCAGGGCCACCCTGTGTTGTAGCCATGCTCCTGCCAGTAAGCATCATCGACTGTGCTCATTTTCTTGTGCTTATGCAGAAAACGATAGAGGGTGAACTCGCACCATACTTTCGGCGACGGAGTCAGGTGTCTGGCACAGTGCCGGACATTCCGGGCGGTACGTGTTACCTTACGTTGAATGGATTTCCGGAAAGATTCCGGCAGATCATTCCAGGTGTAATCCCATACGCTTTGGGAAATACAGTGGGTTCTCGCAAATCCTAGGTTTTCTGTACTGTCTTTGATATCGCGGACGGTGGAACGCATACCGCCGCCTGCAGCTGTGTTAATGATGACTGCCTGCTTTTTCATGAAGGAAAGATCAGGGCGGTGAACCATCCAGCGGTATGCGAGGTGGTCAAGCAGGGATTTCATCTGTCCAGGAACATGATATACATAAGTGGGCGCACAGAACAGAATCAGCCCGGACTGTTCGATAGCCTTAAGGATGGGCGCCATGGCGGCAGCACCTCCGCAGGCCTGCTCTTTTCCAAGGATGCAGGCGCGGCATCCGGTACAGATGTGAGGCATGTCATCCGGGAGAAAGAAGGAAAAACAGGTTCCATCTTCCAGGAGTTCTTTGATGAGCATCTGTGCGATCTGGTAAGTGCTTGATCTGATTTTTCGGCCGGAAGCGTAAATTACCGTGATATTCATAGGCAGCTCCTCTAAAAGCAGATATAGATTCCGGGGCAGGAAATGCAGTGCCCCGGTACCTGTATTATAATAATGGAATGGCCGTCTGTCGAGAAAAATGTCTGAATTACGCCATTCTTACGCTTTTCTAAAAATTATATACTTGACATTTCTCAGTTCCATTGCTATCATTGCTTTAAACCATTGAAGAGGAAGTTGTACCATATAAGCAGTCTCACAGAGAGTCCGGGGTGGTGGAATCCGGGCAGAGTGTCATGGTAAGTGGGCCTCAGAGGGCAAGGTGAAAAAGAATGGTCAGGAAAACAGACCAGACTTTAGTAGCTACGACGCAACGGTCAGCGTTAACGGACCAGGAATGTAATGGCATTCTGCAAAGAGTGGGTGCTTGGCACCAAACAAGGTGGTACCGCAGGTATATAACAGCCTGTCCTTGAACGTAGTTCAGGGGCGGGCTTTTTTGTTGCATAGGGAACAAGAGAAAGGAAGGAAAAAGGTATGAGTGAGGAGAGAAAACTTCAGTTTCGGGGCGGAATCGGGATGTCGCTGATTCCAGTGGCAATTTATGTGTTCTTCTGTATGGTGCTTTTTATTGGATTTAAGGCGTTCAATATGGAGGCGCTTGCAGTAGGCGGTTTTCTGGCACTTCTGATCGGCGGCGTTTTTTGTAGCAGCTACAGTGATTTCTGGGAGAGTGCCATCAAGGGTATTTCCTCAATCACATCCGTATCGGTTGTTGTGATTTTGTTACTGGTCGGCATGTTCAGCGCGCTGATTAAACTGTGTGGTCTTTCTGGTGGTTTTGTGTGGATCGCGAATGCGGTTGGCATGAAGGGCGGCATCTTTGTTGCATTTACGTTTATTGCCACCTGCATTGTTTCTACGGCGACCGGTTCCTCGATCGGAACTATGTTTATCGCGTTTCCAATCTTTTATCCGGCGGGCATTATGCTGGGCGCGAATGAGATGATGATGGCAGGCTGTATTGTGTCTGGCGCAATTTTCGGTGATAATCTGGCTCCGATATCAGATACGACCATTGCTTCCGCATCGACTCAGCAGTTTAAAAACGGAAAGCCGGCAGACATCGGCGGTGTTGTTTCCAGCCGTATTAAATATTCCGCAGTGGCGGGCCTGATCACGATTGTGATCTTTGCGGTCTTCGGCGGCATGGGCGGTGTATATGAGGGCGGTTCCATTGACGCGGCAGCCAATCCGGTTTCTCTGGTGATGCTGATCCCGGTTGTTCTGATGCTAACTATTTCAACAAAAACGAGAAATATTTACGAAGGTATTTTAGTGGGTCTGGTAACGGGTACCGTGGTTGGTCTGGCTGCAGGACTTTTCACTCCGGCCCAGGTGTTTTCTAATGACGCGGCAAACAATGCGGCAGTAGGATTTTTGATTGACGGCATTAACAATATTTTACCGACCTGCGCGCTGGTCATTTCCGTGTTTGGCATCATGGGTGTTCTGAGTGATGCGGGTATGCTGAATCTGATTGCCGAGAAGATTCTGGACAGCCGGATGGCTGGCACCACCCAGGGAGCAGAGCTGGTCTGCATGATGGGCATCGCGTTTACGACGATTCTCTTAGGCGGTGTGACCAGTGCTTCCATTCTGACGTTTGGACCTATTTTAAATAAGATCGGAGCGGCAAGAAATATTCATCCATACCGCAGGGCAAATCTGTTAGATGGTACGGCCAACAGTCTCCCGGCCATCATTCCGTTTATGAGTGTGTTTGTATTTATCGGATCTGCCCTGACCGGACTTTCTCCTGTTGTTGTAGCAGGCGGAACTATTTATGGCTTTGTATTATTTGCTGTATTTTTGGGGGCAGTACTGACTGGCTGGGGATGTCAGAAAGAAGAATAAAAAGGAGCAGACAGAATGGATGATACATTTACTTTATATGATTTAAAAGTGGAAGTGATAGCCACAGACCGGCCGATGGTGTGCAGCCACAAGGCGGGAGATTATTTTCTAGTACAGGGGGAAAATCTGGTGTTCCCGAAGGATACATCCTTTTCCATGTATTCCTTAAGTGCCCTTCTTCCGGTGCTTCCGGCAAAGCAGCGGCCACTGGATCCCAATGACTGGATGCTTTCGGATACGGAGATTGCCTGTCCGGATCCGAACTGTGGAGCCAGATTTAAAATCACAAGAGTGGGAAAACGGATTCAGAGTCATGGGCAGTGTACCGTGGTGCCGATCCGGAAACCGGAGAGAGAAAACGAAGTCTAAGAAAAGAGGAAATCTATCATGCGGAAAAAATGTCAATTTAAGAATGGATATACCTTTAACCGAGTCATCAATGGGTGCTGGCAGCTGTCTGCGGAGCATTGTCTGCAGGGACATCTGGACTACGATGATGCCATTCGCGCGTTCCATGAGCTGGTGGAGCAGGGCTTTACAACCTTTGACTGCGCGGATATTTATACGGGGGCAGAGGAAGTGCTGGGCCGGTTTGTTATGGACTTAAAGGGCAGCGGACATTATCAGGAGGAGGATATTCAGATTCACACCAAATTTGTGCCGGATAAAGATGTGCTTCCGGTCATCAACATGAAGTACACGGAAGGCATCGTGGACCGTTCTTTGAAGAGAATGCACCGGGAGGCTCTGGATCTGGTTCAGTTCCATTGGTGGGATTTTGATGTTCCGGGTATGATGGAGACCGCCTTTGATCTGGTGAAGCTGCAGGAGAAAGGAAAGATCCGCAACATCGGCATGTGCAACATGGACACTAATGCGTTAAAACAGATGGTGGATGCGGGAATTCCGGTGGTATCCAATCAGGCACAGTATTCTGTATTTGACCGCCGTCCGGAACGCACACTTCTGGATTACAGCGCGGAGCATGGTATTTATACCTTTGCGTATGGCACGCTGGCAGGGGGATTTCTGGCGGAGCGCTACATGGGAAAAGAATATGAGGCACCGGAAACCCGTTCCCAGGTTAAGTATATGCAGATCATTGAGGATTCGTTGGGCTGGGATGGCATGCAGAAGCTGCTTCCGGTACTGAAGGCCATTGCGGATCATCATGGAGTGACGATTGCCAATGTGGCAACCCAGTATATCTTAAATCAGAAGAGCGTAGGGGCGGTTATGGTTGGAACGAGAAACTCCAAACATGTGAAGTCCAATCTTCAGACACTGGAATTTGATCTGACAGAAGACGAAATGAAACAGATCCGTGATTTCGTGGACCAGTATCCGACACCGGAGGGAGAGTGCTATGAATTAGAGCGGACCTCTCCAAGATATAAGGGAATTATCCTGACAGATCGAAATCATGTGGAATAACCAGGAGGAGCGAAACGAGTGAAGCTGGAAAATTATGAGGTTCATTTACCAAACTATTCAATCGGAGATAAGATTTATGATAAAATCGGTCCAGTCTGCGAATCTTATGGAAAAAAGGTTCTGATCATTGGCGGCAGGCGAGCACTGAACGCTGCGGAAGACAAAATCCGGGCCTATGTGGCGAAAACCAATCTGGAGATCATCGGAACAAAGATTTATGGAACAGACTGTACTTACGCGACAGTAGAGAAGCTGCGTGGACTGCCGGAATACGAAGAAGCAGATATGGTATTTGGCGTGGGTGGCGGAAAGGCATTAGATACCGTAAAATGCTTATGCATCACGGATGACAAGCCGGTATTCGCTTTTCCGACCATTGCCTCTAACTGCGCGGCATGTACGTCGGTGTCTATCATGTACAATGAAGACGGCACTTTCTTAAAGCCGAATTTCTTTGTGCGCCCGGTGATGCACTCCTTTATTGATACGGAAATCATCGCGAAAGCTCCGAGCCAGTATATGTGGGCTGGCATTGGTGATACCTATGCAAAATACTATGAGGCAGCCATTTCTTCACGGGATGAGCGGCTGGAGCATTTTACATCCCTTGGCGTGGCAACCAGCCATATGTGCCGTGACCCGCTGCTCATGTATGGCGCTAAGGCGCTGGAGGATCATAAAAAGGGACTTTGCACCTACGAGGTGGAGCAGGTCGTTCTTGCAATCGTGGTTACCACCGGAATCGCGTCCATTTTCCTGACCAAGGATTTCACACCGGATTACAACAGCGGCCTTGCCCATGCGGTGTTCTACGCGCTGACTTCCTATCCGGTCATTGAGGAGAAGCATTTGCACGGAGAAGTAGTTGGCTTCGGCGTACTTTTGCTGTTGCTTGTGGACGGACAGATGGACGAATTCGAAAAGATCTATCAGTTAAACAAAGACTTAAAGCTTCCGGTTTCCCTGGAAGACATTGAGATTACAGAAGAACAGTGGAAAGAGAGCCTGACCCGGATTCCGGATATGTCCGATATCCGGCATTATCCGTACAGAGTGACACCGGAAATGCTGGAAAAGGCAATGAAAATCCTGCGGAAACGAAACCGCTCCTGAACGTCAGAAAACCCTGCGGCCTTATGCGAAGGCCTGCAGGGTTTTCTGACGTTTCTGGAATAAAAGTCCGATGATGAGTCCTATGATGGCGGGCAGGATCCAGCCAAGATTCAGACCGAAAAATGGCAGAAACCGTTCCGCAAATTCTACAGCCGCATCCAGGTGGAACAGTGACTGTAATTCTTCTGGAAGTGCTTTGAAAAAGTCAAACAGAGAAGCGCTCCAGGTGAACACTGTAACCCAGAAATAAACCTTGCGGTCATGGTTAAAATGCCTTTCGAACAGTGCCAGCAGGATCAGGGCGATGGCCGGAGGGTAGATCAGCATCAGCACCGGCACGGAATAGCGGATGATGGTGGAAAGTCCTGCGTTTGAGATCAGGAAAGAAAACGCGGTGAACAGCACAGCCCAGGCGGTATAGGAAAGCCGGTGCGGAAACATTTTTTCGAAGGTTTCCGCGCAGCTGATTACCAGGCCGATGGAGGTCTTTAAGCAGGCAAAGGTGATGGTGACAGCCAGGATTAGGATTCCGGCCCGCCCCAGGTAGTGGCTGGAAATCTGGGACAGGGCAATGCCGCCGTTTTCCGATGCGGTAAACAGGCCGAGAGACTGGGCGCCTATAAGGATGGTCAGCATGTAAATAAGGGCCATTAAAATACCAGCCAGAATTCCGGAGTGGAGTACTTCACCGGCAATGACCTCATCATTCTGCACACCCATCTGCCGGATCACGTTGATGACTATGATGCCGAAAGCAAGGCCCGCAATGGCATCCATGGTGCCGTAGCCTTCGGAGAGTGCCTGAAACAGGGCACCGCTTTGGTAGGAAGCATCCGGAATGGTGGCCGATGCCGGAGCACCCGGGTGCAGCAGGGCAGATACGATCAGGATTCCCAGGAAAAATAAAAACAGCGGGTTGATGATTTTACCAATCCAGAGTGTAATATTTCCCGGCCGCAGGGAGAAAAGCAGCACCAGGGCGAAGAATACGGCAGAAAAAAGAAACAGTGTCATACGTTCGGAAACCGCGTTTCCCAGCATTGGGGCAATGCCGGTGGTAAAGGATGTGGTAGCACACCGCGGAATGGCAAAGCACGGGCCGATGGTTAAGTAGAGCAGGCAGGTAAAAAAGCAGCCGTAGCGCCCGCCAACTTTGGAGGCCAGTGCCTGCAGACCGTCAGAGTGCGTGTTTCCGATGGCGGCAACGCCAAGAATCGGAATGCCAACAGCAGTCAGGATAAAGCCAACTGTGGCGGGAACCAGGTTGTGTCCGGCCAGCTGGCCTAAATGCACCGGGAAGATCAGGTTTCCGGCGCCAAAAAACATGCCAAATAAGGTGGCAGCCACCAGCAGGCGTTGTTTCAGGAAAAGATGTTTGCCTTTCATGATAAAATTCACCTCAAATCTTGAATATAGGCTTATTGTAATGCCAGCCTTGCGGTTTGTGAAATCCATGTTTATAATAGAAGTATGACAAAGTGTAATATTCTGTTTATAAAGCAGACTGATAGAACACTATGGTATGCAGGTGAAGCATGGGTTTGAGAAGAGGGGAGAAATGGGATGGACGCAAAGAAACTGGAAATTTTAATGACGGCGGTGGATCTTGGGAGCTTTTCCAGGGCGTCTGAGGTGGTGGGCTACACGCAGTCCGGCCTGACCCATCTGGTGAACAGCCTGGAGAGGGAAATTGGTTTTCCACTGATCATCCGGAGCCACAATGGCATTGCCCTGACGGAGGAAGGGCGGGAACTGATGCCGGCCATCCGCCAGTTTTTACAAGCAAACGCGAACCTGGAAAATCAGATCCAGACCATCACGGAAAAGCAGACTGAGACCATCCGCATTGCGGCCTACGCCAGCATTGCCATGTTCTGGATGCCGGAGATTTTATACCGCTTTAAGCGCATCTGTCCCAATGTAGATGTGGACCTGCGTATGGTGGATCACGCGCTGGAGCCTTTTGAACTCTTGCAGGACGGCAAGACCGATGTGATCTTCGCCAGCAGGCAGAATTACGGAAAGTGCGAGTGGACGCCTCTTTACCATGAACTGCTGTACGCGATTCTGCCGAAAAACTATCCGTTAAACAGCCGCACGGAATTTCCGTTAAAAGAATTTGAGGGAAAAGATTTTCTGATGCCTTACGGCCGGTTTGATATCGATGTGCACGCGGCTTTTGAAAAAGCGGGAGTAAAAGCGAAAGAGCAGACCGTGTATGTAGACGATGAGACCGTGATCCGCATGGTGGGAAAAGGGCTTGGCATTTCCATGATGTCGGAACTGATGATCCGGGGCAACACCGATGATGTCTGCTGCGTTCCGGTTGCGCCCAAAAGCATCAGAGAGCTGGGCATGGGAACGGAGAAGGGCGTGGAACTGCCGGAGAGTGTGCGGAAGCTGAAGGAGTGCGTGGTAGAGTATACGAAAGGCTTCCAGGGCAGAAAATTTTAAGAAATTACAGGCTGCGGTTTGTGGGTTGCGCGGGCAAAAAGGCAGGTTTTTCATGGAGGCAGGAGGAATGTCCGGGAAAAAATCCTTGACTTTTCCGGCAGAACTGACTAGAATGTTCAATAGATTATGACTGTCCGTTTCGGGCAGACATACCTGCAATCACAAATTACAAAACTAAAAGCTGAGATCGTGTTTTTAAGATACTGTTTCCGGTCAGAGAGAAGAGGTCGGCGGCTGTGAGCCTCTTTCCATTCAGACAGATATCCGAATTTCCCACGGGAGCTGCATTGCTGAAAGCCTGAAGCGGGCGCGCATGATGCAAAGACGCGCAAACACTTCAACCAGAGTAGGCATTGCCGTCTGGTATACGTTACATATCGGAAAGTGTCTGTGAATGTTTTATTCGCAGGAAGCTGGGTGGTACCGCGGTATATTATCGTCCCTTTGCGCATTGGCGTGAAGGGACTTTTTTGTTACCTTCACAATATGTGCGGATTGCAAATCAGAGGTTTCATATTTATAAAGGAGAAAAATCATGCAGGATTTAAAAGAGCTGAATGAAGTGATCACTGCGATCAAAGAAGAGATCCGTCAGGGCGCAGATGCTCTGACTACTTCCAGAAGTGTCTATGAGTTCAAGAAGACCTTCCTGGATAACAAGCAGGGCCGCATTGGTCTGCTGATGAAGGAAATGCGCAATGTACCGAATGACCAGAAGGCAGAGTTTGGTAAGACTATCAACGGCGCAAAGGAGTGGGCAAACCAGTTCTTTGATGAGCTGGACCAGAAATTAAAAGAGAAAGAGCAGCAGCAGCGCTATGAATCCGAGAAAATTGATATTTCCATGCCGCCGGTGAAAATCCGCTACGGCAATCTGCATCCGGTAACTACCGTGCGCAATCAGCTGACGGACATCTTCGCGTCTATGGGATTTGAAGTGTATGAGGGTACCGAGATCGAGACTGACTACTACAACTTCACTGCCCTGAACACCCCGCAGGATCATCCGGCCCGGGATATGCAGGATACCTTCTACCTGTCTCCGGAGTTCTTACTGCGTACCCAGACTTCCGCCGGTCAGGTTCATGTCATGGAAGCCAAGAAGCCGCCGATCAAGGTCGTTTCCCCAGGTAAGGTATTCCGTTCCGATGACGACGCAACTCACTCTCCGATGTTCAGCCAGATGGAGGGCCTGGTTGTAGACGAGGGTATCACCCTCTGCGACTTAAAGGGCATGCTGGACATGTTCGTTCAGAGAATCTTTGGCGAGAGCACCCGCACAAGACTTCGTCCGTCCTACTTCCCGTTCACGGAGCCGTCTGTTGAGGTGGATGTCAGCTGCTTCCAGTGTGGAGGCAAAGGCTGCAGACTGTGCAAGGGAACCGGATGGATCGAGGTTCTGGGCGCAGGCGTGGTAAACAAGAAAGTGCTGGAGAACTGCGGCATCGATTCCGAGAAGTACAGCGGATTTGCTTTCGGCCTTGGTCTGGAGCGTATCGCAATGCTGAAATATGGCATCAACAATATCAAGATGCTTTTTGAGTCTGATCTGCGCGTGTTAGATCAGATTGATGACTGATCAGGACAGGAGGATTAGAAATGCTTGTACCATTAAGTTGGTTAAATGACTATGTAGATATTAATGTTTCCGCAGATGAACTGGAGACCAAACTCTTCGACTGTGGATTTGAAGTAGAAGAAAAATGGCAGGTGGGTAAGGACATCAGTGGAATCGTCGTTGGTTACGTAGAGTCCTGCGAGCCGATCCCGGAGACCCATCTTCATGTATGCCAGGTCAACGTAGGCGGACCGGAGCTGTTACAGATCTGCTGCGGCGCTGACAATGTCAAGGCAGGCGGTAAATATCCGGTAGCCATGGTTGGCGCACAGGTATACGCAACCGCAAAGGACCACGTTACCATTGAGGGTGTGGCAACCATCAAAAAAGGCAAATTGAGAGGCTATGAGTCCTATGGTATGCTCTGCTCCGGAACGGAGCTTGGCTTAAACGAAGACCTGTATCCGGGCGCCGGCTATAATGGCCTTCTGGTACTGCCGGAGGATGCTGAGATTGGTGCCGATGTCAAAGAACTCACCGGTTTAAATGACTGGATCTTCGACGTTTCCATCACCGCGAACCGCCCGGACTGCCAGAGCATCTTCGGTCTGGCAAGAGAGGTGGCAGCAGCACTGGGCCAGCCGCTTAAAACACCGGCTCTGGACTACACCGAGACCGAGGTGGAAAAAGAGGGCTTTGAGGTAACCGTGGACGCGCAGGATCTGTGCCCGCGCTATATTGCCCACTATGTATACGATGTGAAACTGGGCCAGTCACCGGCATGGATGAAAAGACGACTGGCTTTAGTCGGCAATAACTCCATCTCCAATATCGTGGACATCACCAACTACATCATGCGTGAGCTGGGCCAGCCGCTCCACGCATTTGACTGCAATTTCCTGGAAGGCAATGCGATCCAGGTAAGACGCGCAAACGAGGGCGAAAAGATCGTTACCTTGGATGAGAAGGAGTTCACCTTAAACCCGAACAACCTGGTGATCTGTGACGGAAAGAAGCCGGTTGCGATGGCTGGTATTATGGGCGGTTTAAACTCTGAGATCCGCGATACCACCACTGAGGTGATGTTTGAGTCTGCAAAGTTTGCCCGCGACAACATCCGCAGAAGCTCCCGTGCCCTGGGTCAGTCCTCTGACGCAAGCCAGAGATACTCCAAGGGTGTCGACGAGTATGCAACCGAGATGGCCATGAAGCGTGCCCTGCATCTGGTGGAGGAACTGGGTGTTGGTAAAGTTTCCAAAACCCATAAAAATGTCAACACCGGAAATTCCTTAGAGCCGGTTACCTTCAAGACCAGCATTAAGAAGGTCAACGGTGTTCTGGGTATTACCGTTCCGGACGAGGATATCTTACGCATCCTGACCGGCTTAAACTTCCAGCCGGAAATTAACGGCGACGAGCTGACCATGCACTTCCCGGCATACCGTGAGGATATGGAGGATTACCCGGATGTAGCAGAGGAAGTCATCCGTATGTACGGCTATGAGCACATCAACTCTACCTTCCTTCCGACAGCAAAGGTAACCATCGGCGGAAGCAATCTGCGTCAGAAGACCATCCTGAAGGTCAAGAAAGCCCTGTGCAGCGTCGGCGCATTTGAGGGAATCCATTATTCCTTCTTCTCCCCGTCTGATTTAGACCAGATGGGCTTTGCAGAGGATGCCATGGAACGTAAGGCAATCCGCATCATGAATCCGATCAACGAGGATCTGTCCCTGATGAGAACCACCCTGGCTCCGCAGATGATTCACGCCATGGGACGCAACCAGAAGAGAGGCATCTTCGAGGGACGCATCTTCGAAATCGGAAATGCGTTCATTCCGAAGTCCCTGCCGCTTACCGAGTATCCGGACGAGCGCGAGACTCTTTGTATCGGTGTATTCGGCAAGAATGAGTCTTTCTTCACATTAAAGGGCATGGCTGAGACCGTTGCGGATGTTCTGCACGTTTCCTTCACCTATGAGAAGGCAGAAAAGCCGTTCCTGCATCCGTACCAGACCGCGGCAATCTTCTGCGAGGGCGAGGAAATTGGTTACCTCGGTAAAGTAAAATACGAGATCATGAAGGATGAGGCGATGCGTGAGGATGCCTACGTTCTGGAGATCAGCATGAAGGCTCTGGAAAAATGGTATGGCAAGGCTCCGGTATTCGAGCCGCTTCCGAAGTTCGCGGAGGAGAAGCGTGACCTGGCGCTGGTTATGGACAAAGATATCACCTGTGGTCAGGTAGAGGACTGCATCCGCGAGGCATGCGCTTTCGTCAAAGAGGTTACCCTGTTCGATGTCTATGAAGGAAAGCAGATCGCTGAGGACAAGAAGTCCATGGCCTTCACCGTTTTGTTCACTCCGAAGGAGGAAGCATTCGGCGCAGATACTGTAGACGGATATGTCAAGAAGATCCTCAAACAGCTTGGAAAAACCTACGGAATCGAACTGAGAAGCTAAAACCACTTGTGTTTTCAGTTATCCTATGATAAAATGTCAGTGTTTGACTATTAGGAGGTGCATTTCAATGCTGAAAACGATTTTATCCGTGATCTTCGTTCTTATATGTCTGGCTTTGACCGTGATCGTATTACTTCAGGAGGGCAAGTCTCAGGGCCTTGGCGCTATCGGCGGTATGGCAGAGACCTACTGGGGAAAGAATAAAGGACGTTCCATGGAAGGTACCCTGGAAAAGTTCACGACATTTGCTGCAGTAGCATTTATGGTACTGGCAATCGTATTAAACTTAGTGTAAGCGTAAGATAAAGCACTCTTGGAAACAAGGGTGCTTTTCGTGTAAAAGAGAACTTTTGAGAGAGGACTTATGACAGAAGAATTATTAAAAGAAAGAAAAGAAGCAATGCTGGCTCTGATCAATGATCCGACCTATGTGCCTATGAAGATCAAAGAACTGGCCATGCTGTTAGATGTTCCGCGGGAGAAGCGGGATGAGTTAAAGGAGGTTCTGGATGCCCTGGTGGCAGAAGGAAAGGTTGGAATTTCCAAACGCGGCAAGTATGGAAAGCCGGAGGCCTTCACTCTGACCGGAACATTCTGCGGTCATGCAAAGGGCTTTGGTTTTGTGACTGTAGAAGGCATGGACCAGGATGTGTTTATTCCGGCGGAGAAGACAAAGGACGCCATGCATGGTGACACCGTGCAGATCACGGCAAGTCCGGCTTCCAGGGGGAAACGTCCGGAAGGGGCGGTCATCAAGGTGATCGAGCGTGCCAATCAGACTATCGTTGGCTTTTACCAGAAAAACAAGAATTTTGGTTTTGTGGTGCCGGATAACCAGAAGATCAATGCCGATGTGTTCATCCCCCAGGGCAGGGACATGGGCGCGGTGACCGGTCATAAGGTTGTAGTGCGTATGACGGATTTTGGCGGCGAGCGCAAGAATCCGGAGGGTGTCATCACCGAGATTATCGGTCATGTGAACGATCCGGGAACCGATATTTTATCCATCGTGAAGGCTTATGGCATTCCGGACGAGTATCCGCCGGAGGTTATGAAGCAGGTGAGCCGCATCCCGGATGAGGTGGCGAAGGAAGACATGGCAGGCCGGAAGGATATCCGCGACTGGCAGACCGTCACCATCGACGGTGAGGATGCCAAGGATTTGGATGATGCCATCACCATCAGCCGGGAAAGCTACGGCTACAAGCTGGGCGTGCACATTGCGGATGTCAGCCATTATGTGACGGAGGGCAGCCCCCTGGACGAGGAAGCCTTAAACCGCGGCACCAGCGTGTATCTGGTAGACCGTGTGATCCCGATGCTGCCGCACAAGCTTTCCAACGGTATCTGCTCCCTGAACGCAGGAACAGACCGTCTGGCCCTCAGCTGTATCATGGAGATTGATCCACAGGGACGCGTGCTGGGCCATGAGATCGCGGAAACTGTGATCCGGGTGGACCGCCGCATGACCTATACGGCGGTGAATGCCATTGTGACGGACCGCGATGAAAAGACCATGGAAGAGTACGCGGACTTCGTGGACATGTTTGATCTTATGAAAGAGCTGGCGGACATCCTGCGGGAGAAGCGGTGCCAGCGCGGTTCCATTGATTTTGATTTCCCGGAGTCCAAGATCATTCTGGATGAAAAAGGACGTCCGGTGGACATTAAGCCGTATGAGCGCAACGCAGCTACGAAAATCATTGAGGACTTTATGCTGATGGCCAACGAGACCATTGCGGAAGATTATTTCTGGCAGGATATCCCATTTGTGTACCGTACCCACGATAACCCGGACCCGGAGAAGATGAAGCGCCTGGGTGTGTTCATTAACAACTTTGGCTACACCATCCGCACTCACGACGGTGAAGTGCATCCGAAGGAGCTGCAGAAGCTGCTCAAAAAGATTGAGGGAACGGAAGAGGAGGCGCTCATCAGCCGCCTGACCCTGCGTTCCATGAAGCAGGCAAAATATATGCCGGTCTGCAGCGGGCATTTTGGCCTGGCAGCAAAATATTACACTCATTTCACATCTCCGATTCGCCGTTATCCGGATCTGCAGATCCATCGCATCATCAAGGAAAATCTGCGGGGCGGCTTAAGTGAGAAGCGCATTGCCCACTACGACAAGATTCTGACCGGCGTGACCATCCAGTGTTCCGCCACCGAGCGTCGCGCGGAAGAGGCGGAGCGCGAGACCATCAAGCTTAAGAAGTGTGAGTACATGTCAAAGCGCATCGGCGAGATCTTTGATGGTGTTATCTCTGGTGTGACCAACTGGGGCTTTTATGTGGAGCTTCCGAATACGGTGGAGGGCCTGGTGCATGTGAATGAACTTCATGGTGACTATTATGTATTTAACGAGGAGCGCATGGAGCTTAAGGGCGAAATGAGCGGAAAAACCTACAAGCTTGGACAGAAGATCCAGGTGGTGGTAACCGGAACGGACCGGCTTACCAAGACAATCGATTTTATCCCGGCAAAGAATCTGGAGCTTCCGGAGGAGTAAGATTTTAACCGGGGAAAAGACAGGAGGTTTTATTTTGAAAGAAGCAATCAAGCTGGTAGCTAACAACAAGAAGGCTTACCATGACTATTTTATCGATGAGAAATTTGAGTGCGGCATTGAGCTGTTTGGAACGGAAGTCAAATCCATCCGTATGGGAAAATGCAGCGTCAAGGAAGCCTTCGTGCGGATCGACAAGAACGAGGTCTATATCTATGGTATGCACATCAATCCCTACGAGAAGGGCAACATCTTCAACAAAGACCCGCTCCGGGCAAGAAAACTGCTGATGCACCGCAGCGAGATCAACAAGCTGGAGGGCAAGATCCGCGAGAAGGGCCTGACCCTGGTGCCGCTGCAGGTGTACTTTAAGGGCAGCCTGGTGAAGGTGGAGATTGGTCTGGCGCGAGGCAAGAAGCTCTACGATAAGCGGGATGATATTGCCAAAAAGGATCAGCGCCGTGAGGTGGAGCGGGATTACAAGCAGAAGCTGAGATAGCCATTGCGGTTATGAAAAAGAGTGACATGATAGATTTGGGTTATACCTGGCATGAAGCACATGTATAGGGAAATTGAAAATCAACCATTGATTTTCAGAACAGTCGGGTCTATAATGTTCATTAATCAATCGATTACAAATCTTCCCGCGGATGACAAAACGGCAAATGCATCAGGATACCGCATCGGGGTCCATGGGAAACCAGAGATGGAGGATAAGACAATGGAAAAGAAAAATCTTGACTGGGCTAATATCGGATTCAGTTATGTGACAACCGATTACCGCTATGTATCAAACTATAAAGACGGAAAGTGGGATGAGGGTACTCTCACCGAGGATCCGAACGTAGTCATCAACGAGTGTGCAGGCATCCTGCAGTACTGCCAGGAGTGCTTTGAGGGCTTAAAGGCATACACCACCGAGGACGGCAGCATCGTAACCTTCCGCCCGGACTTAAACGCAGAGCGTATGATGGACTCCTGCGCAAGACTGGAGATGCCGCAGTTCCCGAAGGACCGCTGGATTGATGCTCTGGATAAGGTCGTAAAGGCAAATGAAGCATGGGTTCCGCCGTATGGCAGCGGAGCCACTCTTTACATCCGCCCGTACATGTTTGCTTCAGGCCCGGTTATCGGTGTAAAACCGTCTAACGAGTATCAGTTCCGTATCCTGGTAACTCCGGTAGGCCCGTACTTCAAGGGCGGCGCAAAGCCGATCACCATCTGTGTCAGTGATTTCGACCGTGCGGCACCTCACGGAACCGGTCATGTAAAAGCTGGTTTAAACTATGCAATGAGTCTGCATGCACATGAGGTTGCGCATGACAACGGATTCGATGAGAATATGTTCCTGGATCCGGCAACCAGAACCTATGTAGAGGAGACCGGTGGCGCGAACTTCCTGTTCGTAACCAAAGACGGTGAGCTTGTAACTCCGAAGTCTGACTCCATTCTGCCGTCCATCACCAGACGTTCTCTGGTATACGTTGCGGAGCATTACCTTGGCATGAAGGTAACCCAGCGTCCGGTAAAACTGTCCGAGCTTGGCGACTTCGCAGAGTGCGGACTGTGCGGAACCGCAGCAGTTATCTCCCCAGTAGGCAAGGTTGTAGACCACGGCAAAGAAATCTGCTTCCCGAGCGGCATGGAGAAGATGGGTCCGGTTATGCAGAAGCTGTATGATACCTTAACCGGCATCCAGATGGGCAAGATTGAAGCTCCGGAAGGATGGATCCATAAGATCAAATAATTGGGAAACAAAAGAAAATAACTGGTTTTAAACCAGTGGTTAAAAACACCCGGACTGCGTTGACAAAACTGCGTCCGGGTGTTACAATATCACAAGCCTGAAGGTGCTGAAATCATACTCTGGCAGAAATTCAGGCGTTAAGAATCGCCGGTGAGTCACGGCGGGCCAGTAAGGGGTTGTACTGGTTTCGACGGGGATCATGCAGCTGGTGAAGCTATCCGCATGCGGTGCGTCAAACGGCAAAATTAAAATTAAACGCTGAAGATAATTTAGCATACGCAGCCTAATGGCTGCTGTCAGCCTTAGTGCACTCACACATTAAGAATCTGGCATCGACTATGTGAGAAACGACATGCATTAAGCTTTGCGTGCATGGGCGTATCATGAAGCTACTGAAACCGCAAGAGTGTCTGTTCCCGTGCGGCAGAGGGAATGTCAAATAGCAGACTATGATAGTAGAAGAACAGGGAATTGGTTTTCGGACAGGGGTTCGATTCCCCTCAGCTCCACTCGAAAGACCGCGTATTTACGCGGTCTTTTCTTTTTCATATGATAGGAAATTCCTCCACTCGGAGGAAACCATACTAAAAATG
>ERZ791926.747-NODE-747-length-22457-cov-8.339166_pt1 | contig 22457 bp, 29 predicted proteins | sample MGYA00510131_ERZ791926 | MGnify/ENA primary metagenome ERZ791926 (study PRJEB30046, sample SAMN00792052) | human gut metagenome | study: EMG produced TPA metagenomics assembly of the A metagenome-wide association study of gut microbiota in type 2...
AAAGTCACAAAATTAGCTTCGGCTTTGCGCAAGATGCCAGCCTCCAGGTTATGAACACCATTGGGGCGGGCGGTTCATCTCAAAACTGGGGGCGTAGGTGCGAATTTTCGATATTCGCACAAATGGAAATATGCTTAAAATGCTAATGTGCTGTATCATTAATATTCAACCTAATGGCTTCCCAGATTTTCCATCTGCTACATTGTATTACATGAATTTTTTCGTAAATTTCCAGACCAATAACACAAAATATTTTCAAATGTGTATGGAAATAAAGACACAAAACACTAAAAATTTACGCACTACCCAAGGTTGTAAAATGAGTTCCCCGGCGAAGGGTGGTTCACAACCTTGCGGCTGGCAAATCGCATCAAGCCGGGACTCGTTTTGTGACTTTGGAAGAAAATTAGAGACTCTATCTCAATCTGATTATTATCAGATTGAGATAGAGTTTCTTATTTTCGGACAACGGAAACAAAACAATCCCGGCTTGATGCAATTTGCCACTTACAAAACTGCGACGCCACCCTTAGCCGGGGAACTCATAGCCCCACAAACCACAATTTGGCAGGCAATCCTTAACCTGCATTTTTGAAATACTTATTCTTCTTTATACGGAAGAACATCCTGCATATAAGCCCTCAGTGTCTCACCGACGCTCCATGCCTGCGCGTAACAGCCTCTTGGATTGTGAGGCGCATCTCCATCGAATATTTCTGAAATGGAGCCGATACATCCATTGTCAGTCAGATGGTGGCGAATCGGTTCTAACAGTGCAAGCAGCTCTTTCGTACATTCCGGTGAGTGATCATGGACTTTTGCATAGGCGGTCAGAAAACCGCCGAGCAGGAAGCCCCATGCTGTACCCTGATGGTATGCGGCATCACGTTTCGGCAGGGAACCACAGTAGATGCCGTGATAGTCAGCATGATCGCTTGTAAGAGAGCGCAGACCACAGCCAATATAAAGATGTTCTTTGACAAATGCGACGATCTTTGCTTCCTGTTCTTCTGATAACATGGTAAAAGGCAGAGATACCGCATAGATCTGGTTAGGACGAAGATGATCGTCCGGTTCATCCCCGTCAACAACATCATAAAGACAGCCCTTTTCCTCCCACCAGAATTTCTGACAGAAAGATTTTTTTATCAGATCGGCAAGTGCAGCATAATCGTGGGAGGTCATGCAATCATTCACAGAGTCAGAAGCAGTACATCCAGAAGTAGGAGTTTCACTGCCGGATCCAGAAACAGTACATCCAGAAGCGGAAGTATCACTGTCAGGAATTAGAGTGCAAGCCACATCCTCATACCGCAATGCAAGCTGCTCCATAACTTTTAGCGCATTATACCAGAGTGCATTGATCTCTACCGGTTTTCCGTGGCGCGGAGTGGCAACCCAGTCACCGACGCGCACATCCATCCATGTGATCTGGTCAAGACCGCTTCCGGCATGGATGAGACCGTCCTCCTCCATATAAATGCTGAAATCTGTACCGTTTTTATAGGCAGAAATGATTTCTTTCAGGTGAGGATAAATATTTTTTCTGACAAAAGTGTGTGCATCATCATCCGGATAATACTGCAGATACTGCCATACCGCATAAAAATACCACAGGGATGCATCCGCCGTGTTGTAAAGAGGCGCCGCATTATCATCCGGGAACATATTTGGAACGATCCCATGACGGATATACTTTGAAAATGTTAAAAGAATTTCCTCGGCGTCTTTTCTGCGACCGGTGCATAACGTCAGTCCGGTAAATGCGATCATCGTGTCACGTCCCCAGTCGGTAAACCATGGGAGACCGGCGAGCACAGTTTTGTAGCCGGTAGAGGTGCGGTCGCAGAGAAACTGGTCCGCAGCGAGAACTAGGCGGTCTGCAAGATCATCATGAATGTCTGCCGTCGCATAGAGTGATTTTGTATATTCTTCCCGTTCTTTTAAAATATCAAAAGCAGCGTCTGGCTTGATATCTGAAAAGGATTCATCGGCAGATATTACGGAACAGAGCACGGAAACCTGTCTACGGCTTTTGGTCGGAAGGAAAAACGTTATCTGGTGTGGACAATAGTGGCAGTCGAGTCCGTCTGTCTCAAGATCCACTTCCGTCTGAAGCTGCATATCAATGTCAAACATAGGCGTATGGTCTGAAAACATACCGTCGCTTGTCTGAAATAAAATGGCAGTGTCAGGGTGGCTTTCCGGAATCAGACAAAGGGAATTGCCGGTCTGTGTCGTATGAAAATGAAAATCCTCCGGGCGGCTGGATGCGCTGTGCTCACGGAAATTAAAAAGAGGAACCAGGGTAAGGGATGCATCCGGACCATTATTTTCAATTTCATAAGCAACGGCACAGACATTGGCGCCGTGTTTTAAACAAATATGTTTGGTAAGGGTGATATCACCTGCCTGATATGTATAGTGAACGCTTCCATCATAAGAAAATGAGACAAGATATTTCTGCCCCTGTGCATAACAGGTCTGTCCGTTTTTTTTGTGCTGTGAGGTTTCAAGATCATATATGGCAGATACATCATGTGCAGATCCAGTTTTTGCAGTGTTCATAAATGAATGAGGCTGCTCATCAGAACCTTCAGAAGTATCTGCTGCATATACTGTCAGAGATTCGTTGATCTTGGAAAAAACGAGATAGCGTTCGATCGGTGGGTGCAGACTTGCGATCAGATAACCCTGATGTGTACGGTTGTGTGCACCGATCAGTGAACTTCCGGCATATCCGCCGATGCCATTGGTCAGTGCCCATTCGCGGCGGATTCCTTCTTTGAATGTAGAAAATGCATTTTTTTCATATTGATAAGTGATCATTATTAGCTCTCTCCATAATAAAAATAATTGTTTGTGACAAAGTGTGCAGTGGCTGGTTTCAAAATGCCATGCAACTGTGCGAAAATTTACGAAAAATCCATCTGGTTATATTTTACACGATAACAGGACTGATGTACAGAAAAATAAAAAATGTATAAAATTTCCTGTATTTGAACAGAGAATAGGGGACAACCCTTGCCTGTCATGTTTTAACATGATAAAATAGGAGAGATGACTTGTGAAGGGATAATATCCGGTAAACAGGTAAATATAAAACACAGGAGAAGATTATATGCATGAGAAATTAGTGATTGTTCCAAAAAAGAACACAGGTTCTAAAAAAATATTAAATACCGTATTGTTTATACTTGCATGTCTGATGTTTTTGCTGTCTACATTTGTGAACCCGATTATTTTTCTGATACCGGGAATTGCACTGGCGCTGGTATGGTATTTTCAAGCATTCCGTTCGGATATAGAGTTCGAATACACTTATTATGACGGGGAGTTTCATTTTGCACGTATCAAGGCAAAAAGCAAACGTAAAGCAATCGGCAGTGTGCAGATGGATGATGTGCTTGGATTTGCACCAAGAGGTGACAGAAGTGTATACAAATATGAGAATGATCATAATCTGACATACAAAAATCTGACTTCCGGTAACCCGGAGGCAAGGGTGTATGAGCTGATCGCAAAAGGTGAAAAAGGACTTGTGCGTTATGAGTTTGAGCCGGATGATGAGATGCTCGATGAAGTTATGGTAAAATATCCGCGTTCGGTGGTAAGATAAACCACGGATGCAGACGGAGGACACAATGTTAGAATTAAGAAATATCACTTATGAGGTAGAGGACAATCAGGATAATAAAGATATTTTAAAGGATGTCAGCCTTACGATCGATGAGCATTTTGTGGCGATCACCGGACCGAACGGTGGAGGAAAGTCCACACTCGCAAAGATCATTGCCGGAATCATCAAGCCGACATCCGGTCAGATCATTTTAGATGGAGAGGATATTACAGAACTTGATATTACCGAGCGTGCAAAACATGGCATCAGCTATGCATTTCAGCAGCCGGTACATTTTAAAGGACTGACAGTCAAAGATCTGATCACAATCGCAGCAGGAAGAACGATGACGGTGAATGAGATCTGTGAGATCTTATCGGAGGTTGGTCTGTGTGCGAGAGAGTATATTGACCGTGAGATCAATGGCAGTCTTTCCGGTGGTGAGTTAAAGCGTATTGAGATCGCGATGATCACGGCACGCGGAACAAAGCTTTCCATTTTTGATGAGCCTGAGGCGGGAATCGATCTCTGGAGTTTTAACAGTCTGATCAGGGTATTTGAAAAAATGCGTGATGAGATTCAGGGAACGATTCTTATCATTTCACATCAGGAGCGTATTTTAGACATTGCAGATAAGATCGTGGTGATCGCAAACGGACAGGTTAAGACAATCGGAACCAAGGAAGAAGTACTTCCGGAACTGCTTCATACGGCGGGAACCTGTGAGACGCTGACCAGTAAGCTGTAATTCGGGGAAGTGAGGAAAAAATGGATTTAATACAAAAAAATTTATTAGAGCAGGTGGCAGGATTGCACGAGATCCCGGAGGGTGCCTATAATATTCGTGCGAACGGCACCAAACTCGGAAGAAATACGACTGCTAATATTGATATCGTGACCAAGACGGATAAGGATGGAATTGATATCATCATCAAACCCGGAACTGTTCATGAGAGTGTGCACATCCCGGTACTTTTAAGCGAGAGCGGAATGCAGGAATGTGTTTACAATGATTTTTATATTGGCGAGGGCGCAGATGTCACGATCGTGGCAGGATGCGGAATCCATAATTGCGGTGTGGATACATCAAAGCATGATGGTGTGCATACATTTTATCTTGAAAAAAATGCAAAAGTCCGCTATATTGAGCGCCATTACGGCGAGGGAGACGGCAACGGAGAGAATATCATGAATCCGCAGACCATCGTCCACTTAAAAGAGGGCGCACATATGGAGATGGAGACGACACAGATCAAAGGAATCGATTCCACGGTTCGTGTGACGAGAGGAGATCTGGCAGAAAACGCATCCTTAGAGATCCATGAGAAGATCATGACACACGGAAAACAGTACGCAAAGACAGATTTTCATGTGGATATTAACGGGGATAATTCCAGTGTGAATCTTGTGTCACGTTCTGTTGCAAAAGGGGAATCCAGACAGGAATTTTTCTCAGTCATGAACGGCAATGCAGCCTGTGCAGGTCACAGCGAATGCGATGCGATCATTATGGATAATGCCTGCGTGACGGCAAGTCCGCAGCTGACTGCCAATAATATCGATGCAAACCTGATCCATGAGGCAGCGATCGGAAAAATAGCAGGAGAGCAGCTGATCAAACTGATGACACTCGGACTTACTGAGAAAGAGGCGGAAGAACAGATCATCAACGGATTTTTGAAATAGTCATTTAAAGTTTGTGGCCGGGAATGTCTTTGTATTCGATCATCCCGTCATCAATCCATTCTTTAATGCGGCTGAGCGGCAGATGAAAATGTGTTGCAACATCATAAGCGGTGGCGTTATTTGTCTGAATATATTCTTTTACCTGATGAAAAAGTTCCTGTTCTAAACAGCGGGGACACAATGTTCCCTCGTAGGATGTGGGAAGAAGACAGTGACATTCTTCGCAGTATCTTCGGTTTTCAAATAAAGGTGTTTCGGTCATATAAAGTCCTCCTGTCTGTTACGTTAGAACATTATTATAACATAGATTATCATATGGAAAGAATTGTATTTATAAATAAAATATAAAAACAAAAATAAGGATTTTTATAAATCTTTTCGAAAATCGTCACACTTAAGACATATTTTTTCCGTATACTGTAACCATCGAAAGAAGTTAGCAACGCTTACCCAGGCGGGTTGTTAAACAAGGTTGTATAGAATAAAGGCTGTACATCCCGACAATTCTTTCGACGCAATTTCCTTTATATAGATTAACATTTTCATAACTAAACTCCTCGGAGGAACCCCGGAACAGCGATGTTACCGGGGTTTCTTCATTGTAAAAAAAGACTTGTTTGGAGTTGCGGGTTACACGTGATATACGCGTGATATACAAAACAGTAACCTAGAGTTTCATTTTATTTATTTCGTCCACTAGAATTTTGGGATTTGAATGAATATAAACTCGTTGGGTTATATCATTAATGTGGTGTCCTAATATTAGTTTAATGTACATGATATCTAAATTGGCATTATGCATGGCAGTTGCAGTTGTGTGTCGTGTATCGTGCGGAATATGATCCAGATCTAATTGTTTCATAAGGCGGTCAAAACGCCAGCGTAAAGTCTGATAAATTCGTCGACTTCCGTTAAAGTCCCAGAAGAAATGTTTTTTGGGACTATAATATTTTTGCATAATAGGTAAAATATCGTTGTGAATGGGTATAATACGTGATTTACCGGCATCTGTTTTAACACCTGTAATAAAATATTGATCATCAAGCTGTATGTTTTTGTTCTCTAAAATTAAAAATTCTTCGGCTCGGATTCCTGTGTATAAAAGGATTAAAACCATATCCTTTTCAGGAGAAGAAGGTGCGTTACGAATTAGGTTTATTTCATCGTGTGTAAACGGATGATGTTTATCATCTGATTTTGTCGTATAGTCGTAATCACAGAGTATGGATATATTGTCTGTGACATATTTTTGTTTTAAGGCAAGTGTATACATTTTTTTTAATAAATTGCGAATGTTGTTTAAAGAAGATTTTGAAAGTGCATCGTTTTTAGAGATTGCTTCCTGTAACAACTGATAATCAATATTTTTGAATTTATAGGAATGAAGAGAAGATAAGTTGTTGTATGCTGCATTTAAGGCTTTGTATGTAGAAGCGCTGTAATTGCGTTTCCTGCTTTTTAGATATTCAATAGTTTCGGTATATACGTTACTGAAAGTGGGAGAATATTTTCCTGATTCAGTTGTTTTTTGATGGTTGAACATTTTTTTTGGTTCGTTTGATTCTTTTTCATAATACTCCGAAGCTGCATATTGGTTTAAGTATTCCTGAGCTTCTTTTGCAGTGCGGAAATATCCTAGATAGACGCGTTTGGGAGACACATTTCCTGAAGCTGTAATTGTCTTGCCGGATGTGACTCTTGCTGCGTAAGGTTTGCGCCGATGACCGGATAACTTCACGACTGCTCCGGTTCCGTTTGAACGTCTCATAGTATCATCCTCCTTAAAATTGGGTATAAAAATAACAGCCAAGACAAAACATCTGTTCTGCTTGTGCTTAGCTGCTCTGAATGATACAATAAGCTTGCTTAGGGCACTGTTCATTCAGAGCGGTGTATGATATCGCCTTTGGTGTTTATGCCAGGGCGATATTTTTATATTAATTTTATTATGGCGAATGCTGGATCAAGAATTAAAGTATAATCATCCAGTGTAACATATGTGCCGTATTTGGCTTTATAAGCATTTAAGGCATCTGAAAGAAATGATTCAGTAACTCCTAAATATTCTGCCATATCATATTTTGAATGACAACCATATTTACAGGCATCAATAATGCCTGTTAAACCAATCATCTTGTCATAAGCGGCAAGTCTTGCCTTATATTCCTGCTTGCGGTTATTAAAATCATGTTGATTTAGTATATCTCCAGATGATGTAAAATAATGACCAAGTTCTTCAGAAAGTACACAGGCTTTTTCGATGCTTGTTGGAATGTCTTTGCGTATAGCAATTTTGCATCCTTTTATACGACCATCATTAAATTTCAGAGGTTTTTCTTTTACGATGAGTCCGAGTGCATCGGATTCCTTTAATAAACTTTCATAATCCAATCACAGCACCAACCTTTCTTAAGTTAAAAATTTTCGTCATCCATAATATCGTTATCGGAAGTGTCGATACCTGCTGGAATGTCGATATCAGTTCTTTCGTGTGCGGCATTTAGTACTTGAGATTCAGTGTATTGGGAAAAATGTGTTAATTCTTCCACACGTTTTGTTGCTTCTTTTTTACCAAAGTCATTTAATTGGTTGTAGTAATCTATGATTTTGGGAGTAATACTTGTTTGAACATACATTTCTTCTGATTTTCCAATAATCCAGTTCGGATTTACATTCAATGCTTTAGCAATGGATTGTATATTGGGTAATTTGATATCGTTAATGAGTCCTTTTTCATAGCGTTGGATGGTGGATTTCGCTAAGCCAACTTTTTTGGCTACTTCTTCTAGGGTAGCATGTTTTTCTTTTCGAGATATATATATTCGGTGTCCTATTTCTGTGTTAGTCATGTATATGTCCTCCTCATATTTGAATGACAACCATATCTACAGGCATCAATAATATCTGTTTGGTTAATCGTAGCATCAACCTGTTCAAATTAAAAATTTTCGTCATCCATAATATCATTATCGGAAGTGTCGGTATCTGCTGGAATGTCAATATCGGTTCTTTCATGGGCGGCATTTAGCACTTGAGATTCAGTGTATTGGGAAAAATGTGTTAATTCCTCTACGCGTTTTGTTGCTTCTTTTTTACCAAAGTCATTTAATTGGTTGTAGTAATCTATGATTTTGGGAGTAATGTTTGGTGTAGGATAGCGTTGAGGTGGCACATCAAATCCCATAAGCCAAGCTTCGGAAACATTTAACGCCATACCGAGTATTACAAGTTTGTCTTGACTTGGTTCAACTTTACCAGAAACATATTGGCTAATATCTGATTTGTTCATTTTTATATTATATACCTGACAATATGGCTCGACTTTTTTTAGAATATCAACTTGTCGCATATTGTTATCGGTCATAATTTTTTTTAGTCTTGTCGAGGTATTTGATATTTTCATTATTATGCCGCCTTTCTCTTTCTCTTTCTCTTAAATATAGATATATCATATTTTGAACTAAAGTTCAATATCATCAAACAAAAAGTTAAAAATAATGAATTTAATGTTGACAATATATGTGATAAGATGTATGCTTAATAAAGTTCAAATAATTGAACATGAAGAAAGGAGAAAAAAAATGCAATTTGATTATAGCAAATTGCGTGGAAGAATAACTGAAATCTGTGGATGTCAAATGGTTTTTGCAGAAAAAATGGGTATGTCAGAACGTACATTATCGCTGAAACTCACATCTAAAAGATATTGGAAACAATCAGAAATATACCGCGCTATAGATATATTAGGATTATCGTTAGATAATATAACAGAATATTTTTTTAAGGTAGAAGTTCAAAATATTTAACTACTGAAAGGAGAAAAGTATGAATCCATTTGAATTGGTAAAGCCGGAACAGGCTGCAAAGGAATTAAATACTTCTGCTGATACAATCAGAAGTGCCATGGAACAGAACACGTTACCGTTTCCATTAGGGTTTTGTGTGAGTCACGATAATAGAAGTGCATTTTTTATATATAGGGGGTTGTTGGAACAATTTAAAATGAAAGTAAAAGGGGAAAGAGATTATTAGAAAGCAGGTGACAACATGGATCGGGACAACAAACGAGAGGTAACAATCTCTATTTCGGAATCTATTTATGAAGAACTTCAAAATGCTGCAAAACAATTATCCGGATGGGAACATGAACAGCTCCAGGGAACAGAACGTGAGATATCCGATTCATGGGAACCGGAGGATGTGGTGACAGCGGCTGTGATCACGTGGCTGTCGGAGAGGAGAGGATGAAATGAGTAGTTGTGGATATTATTCATGTAATAAAGGAAAACCAAAGTGTAATCATCCTACTTATGGAGAAATGTATTCGTCATGTTTGCGCGGAGCACTATACAATAGATGTGATAGATGCAGAAGAGAATGTGGTGGAATATATCCAAGCAACATTCCCAAAGAGGACATTTCAAATTGCAAGATAGATATTATAGATAAAAATGGAAAAGTTATTGAGTACTGAATCAATTATAGGCATGGGAGGACCTCCTTTATATGGAAGATGCTATTTATTACATGTTTCTTGGGACAATAGCCATTATAGTAATTATGGATAAAGTAATGTCGTATTATCAGCGAGGTATTTTGTCTATACGTGGTTTGTCGGAACAAAATACAGGACAGAAATACAGATACCAGATATTGTTTAAATTGCGTAGCTGTAAGGATGTTGAACTGATTTTGTATTCTGACCAGTTGTATAAAAGTATATCGGCAGTTTTCTTTACAAGGTTTATGGAAAAACATAGAGAATATTACAGATTTAGGTATCAGGATAAAGTATATACGATCCCAAAAGAAGAAGTTGAGGCAGTCGAATTTGCAAGATCCTGGAACATAGACTGGTGGTAGGAAGAAAGCTGGTCATTATAGTGTGGTAACTGCAGCTGTGATCACATAGCTGTCGGAGAGGGGTGATGAAATGAGTATTTTAGATGTTGTAGTAATAGCAATAGCTGCTGATTTTGTTATCGAGATTATATGTTTTTGTTTAGAAGAAAGTGATGTTATTGAAGATGGAGATACGGTATCGAGAGTAGTACAAAATATTTTTAATTTGGTATTGGTTGGATGGTATGTATCTGTAGATATGGGATGGATATAAGCTGTGGGCGGTGATGATATGAGTGTTTTAATGATTATGATCATAGTAATAATTGTTAATTTTGTTCTTGGAATTATTGCTGGGTGGATTAGTAAAGATGGGCGCGTGGCGATAGGAGCAGCAATTATTGCTGATATAATATTGTTTGCATTGTATGTGTTTTTGTAGACATGGGATGAATACGAATTATGGGCGGTGATGATATGGATTTAACAACAGGCATTGTATTTGGTGAGGATTATTACGGCGATGAAGTAAATGAACTTGCAGTTGCTTCATTTAACTATGTGAAACAGGACATAGCGGATGTCAAAAAACGATACATGAGTTTAGGGTTCCATCTTCATGAGATGGAGATGCGCAGATACCATGAAGAGTTAGGATATGACAATTTCTATGAGTGTATCGAAAAGAACTTCCATATGGATAAATCCGCAGTATCGCGTGTGATTGCGGTATGGAAGGAATTTTGCTCAAAAGACAACTCAAATTCCGGGAAGATGTGGATCGATGACAGATATGAGAAATATTCCTATTCCCAGTTGGTGGAAATGCTGCCATTAAAGGAAAAGGAACGTTTCAAAGTCGATGCAGATATGACAGTATCGCAGATCAGGAGCTATAAGAGATCATTAAAAGAAAAAGCGAAAGAACAGAAAAGTTCGACGGATACTTTAAATACCTCGGATACTTTGGTGCAGACATCGAAAAAGAAAAAGTCTGTTGCGACGTCGCAATCAGTTTCGGAGAAAAAGGTACTGCCGTATGAAAGAGGCTGCATTACAGGCAAGAATCCAAACGGCACATGTGTATGCTGCGGCTGTAACGAAACAGTAGAATGTTGCGTTGACTGCAAGGAAGACTGTAATGGAAAATGTGGATGGATAGAGGGTAAAGAAGCTGTTATAACACAGCCGGAACTTCCAGTCATGAAGAACATGACGCAGAGAGAAGATTTTATAAACAGTTATAAGTCCTGGAACATTTGGTGTAAGAATGAGTACACAGAAGAAACATTTTATCGTTATGATCTTCCGGATGGCTGTGCGATCGTGGTAAAGAATTATCCGTACTATATAGAGTGGGATAAGAAAGAATGTGAAACAGAAGAATATTATCTTCTTGCTCCGGGATATCATCACTTTGCAGAGTGTGGGACAAACATGACGCAGTTAAAAGAGCATTTGAAGAACATGAACAAGAAATAACAACCTGTCTGCACGGCAGCTCTATGACCGTAGCATCAAAGCAATGCAGACGATCGGTTCCTGGAAACGGGAATCAGAAAAAAAGAAGCCCTGTGACGGCAATCACAAGGCTTCCGGGAAACATTTCTTAGAAATGCCACCAAAACAACAAGTTTATTCTACGGCATTTCTAAGAAAAGTTCAATCTGAACAGATGTTTCCCTTTATTGATCTTTGTTGAACCTTGATAACTAAATGGACTTGTGCGGGCGGAAGTATGAAATGCAGGACTTTCAGAAAGCCCCATTGACGGGGATAAAACGTAACAGTCACGAAAGAAAGAGGAGAAGACCGTGATGGGGCTGACAGGCTCTTGGCAGTGTGCGGTTATAGAACGCTGCTAAAAAATAAGGGACGCAAATTTGTCCCTTATAAGCACAGGAAGATTATATATTGTTGGAATGTTACGAGGTGATGACTCTTTTGTTAGTAGTTGCAATTATATACATAGTATCAATAACGATTCTATTTATTCATTGCTATAAAGTCAAGAAAGTGCAACGGGCTGCTGACAGAAATAGAAGAATATTAATAGATCATGCAACGGCACTTCTGATAAAGCAGGAGTATTTTATATCTGCAATATGCAATGGAAATATACATGATCCAAGGTTTACCATAGAGATTTCACATTTCCTGACAGACTATGTTTTTAAGTGTATTTTAAACGGCACTTTTGAAAGTGACGGAATGGAAAAGGCGCACTTATGGCTGGTACTGAAATATCCTGAATTGTTTAAAATTTACAATACGATGGAGAATGCAACAGAGCTGGCTGTTAGAATGCGACAGTGGGATGATTTGGAAAGAGATAAAATAAAAAACTTTGAATCGAAAAATGGAAATGTATGGGAGAAATATGTAGTGTGGCGAAAAAGCATGGAAAAAGAAGGAAAAATGCCGTATGAGACAGATTGCATTTTTGAGGAAGTAAGAAGTGCGTTTTCTATATGGTGCCATTTAAAAAACAGAATACCTTTTGAGGTTATGCTTTTTTATGAAAGGTATTATGAAAAAATGCAAAGAGGGGTGGCAGAAGTAAATACAATGGATGATCTAAAAATATTTGAAGAACAAAACGGATCTCTCCAGGAGAAGTACAATGCCTGGCGAAAGAATGCAGAGAAAGAAAATCTGCCACAGTACAAAATGGATTGTGCATTTCAGGAAGCAAGAGAAAATTTTTCCGTATATTGCAGTCTGAAAGAGACAATTCCTTTCCTTGTTATGTGTCGCTATGAATTGATATATAACCTTTTGGAAGGAACGACGATGTGATAAAGCATTCCTGTGTTTATAAGGGATTGATTAATCCCATACAGATTTGACCTGCAGGAGAATCGAGTAACGATGGAGGGAGGTAGATTCCAATGAAACATTTCATGGAGCATTTTGGCGATATGTCGATAAGCGGCATTACATTTTTGGCACTTGGTGCATTGGTTGTGGCTCTTTGTGTAGCAAATCCGGATGGATTTGTTTATAAATTCTTCACGGATGGATTCCAGAGCTTTTTTACAAAGTTTAATGCACTTGGTTAAGCAGAAAACGGGCGGCTGCAGTTGTTTTGTTGGTCTTTAGCAACTGTGGCCGCCTGAAATTTTAGAAAGAAAGGGGAAGTAAAAAAAATCGTGGGAGAAATATTTGAACCAAGTCCAGAGCAGTTCGGTGTGTTTTGGAACTTTTTAATGCAGCCGGATGTGACGGATGTAGATTTCAACGGGTCTGCTCTGTGGATTACTGATCTGAAAAAAGGTAAGTACAGGGCAAAAGAGGCAGAAGAAAAGGTAACAGAGAGCTTTTTGGACTCGTTCACACATAACATTGCAAATTGTGTGGATGCGCAGTTCAACAATGCAAATAAAGTTTTAGAGGCAGATACGAAAGAACTTCGTATCAGTATCATCCATGATTCTGTGGCGGCAACCGGGACAAGCGTCTGTATCCGCAGATCACCCTGTCTGGTAAGAAACACGATTGATGGAATGTTAAAAAGTGGTTTCTGTGAAGAAAAGGTGCTGCACCTGCTTTTAAATTGTGTGAAAGCGGGTATGAACTTTGTATTTGGCGGAGAACCCGGAGCTGGAAAAACGGAAACAGCAAAGTTTTTTATGCAGTTTATTCCGAAAGAGAAGCGTGTGATCACGATCGAGGATTCGTTGGAAATCCATTATTCAGAGATCAATCCTGGGGCAGATGCGGTAGAGCTTCGTGTAAAGGATAACTTCTCTTATACAGATGCGATCAAAGCATGCTTAAGGCAGAATCCGGCATACCTGGTTTTGTCAGAGGCAAGATCTGTAGAAGTGACATCTTTGTTGGAACAGTGGAGCACTGGCGTGAACGGATTTACAACGATCCATCTGGATGATGTGAGAAAGCTGCCGGATCGCATTCAAAGTATGATGAACAATGTGAATGATGCACAGCGTATGGAAAACAGAATTTACCGTTATGTAAATCTTGGACTTTTGATCCGGAGAGAAACCACTCCGGATGGAGAAATCCGGAGACATTTGGATCAGCTTTGTTTTTACAGCAGGGAAAACCACGAAAACAAAATCTATATGCTGGTAGAGGATGGGGAGCTGATATCACAAGAGATACCGGGAGAAATTCTGTTGAAATTTGAGCGTGCTGGGATCAAAGAACCTTTCTTTTGTGAAAGCTTTTACAGATACCGGAAAGAGGGCAGATAATGGCAGATTTGAGTAAAGTTCAGAAAAGAGAAAAAGGAAACAAAAAAGAAAGAAAGCGGGAAAAACAAGGGAAACAGACCAAAAAAGAAAGCCGTATCACAAAGAGTCTGCTACTTTTAAATCCTGGAAACCTTTCAAAAGAGGTTTATAGCTATGGCTATCACTTTTCCTGGAAGACACACTTATTTGTGATTGGGGTGTGTATCGCCGGAATGGGAACAATCGGATTATTATTCCAGTTAAGATGGAATCTGCTGGTCATTGTACTGATCGCAATGTTCTTATCGATTCCGGTATTTATCCTGGACACTTACAAGAAGATGTATGAGCAGAAGCGTTTTGCAGATGTGGCAGCATATATGGAGCAGATGTTATATGCATTTCAGAAAACAGGGAAAGTGTTATCCGCCCTAAAGGAAACAAGAGAAACCTTTGAGTCGGGACATATGCGGGATGTAGTAGATAAGGCGGTCAATCATCTGGAGGAAGGACATTCAAAAACAGGTAAAAGCGTTTTGAGAGAATCGCTGGATATTGTGGAAAACGAATATGAATGTCGGAAGATGAAGACGGTACATGATTTTTTGATCAGTGCAGAAGAGTATGGAGGCGATGCAGTAGAATCAATAGCATTGCTGCTAAATGATATTGAATTGTGGAAACGCCGGGGATATCTTCTTCAGAAAGAGAAAAAAGAAGCTCATGCAGACAACATTGTATCGATTGTTGTGACGACCGTATTTTGTGCATTGATTTTATATGCGTTAAACAGCATTCCTGGGATGTTTAAAATGCAGGCACCTTATAATGTGTTTAAAGTGGGACTTGTGCAGATCACATCGTTTGCCCTTTTATTGTGGATGGTTTTCTCATACGCAAAAAGTGAGAAGTCATTGACCAGGAACTGGTTGACAGAGGAAAACGGGAAAAGGGAAGAAAGGGTGTTGCGCGACTATTATGATGTTGTAAATTATGATGAAAAGAAAGAAAAAAAAAGAAGTCTGATGTGGACGCTGCCGTTTTTGGTATTGACAGTATTTTTTGTCATAAAAGGATCCTGGGTTGCAGTTCCAATGGCGATTCTTGCAGTCGTGATGACGCAGCAGCATAGATTTGACAGAAGTATAGCCAGGAACAATGTATCAGAAGAATTATATTCAGCTTTTCCGGAATGGTTAATGCAGATGGCACTGTTAATGCAGCACAGCAATGTACAGGTTTCGATTGCAAAATCAGTGGATGAGGCGCCAAAGGTTTTAGTGCCGGAGCTAAATGCTTTGATGAATAGAATAAAAGAAAAACCTAAAGTATTGAGTTCTTATACAGACTTTTGTAAAGATTTCGATATTCCAGAGGCTGCAAGCTGTATGAAGATGCTATATGCAATTTCGGAATCGGGAACAGGAGACGCAAGGGTGCAGATCCAGAACCTTTTAACGCAGATGCAGGAAATGCAGAGCCATGCGGCAGAACTAAAAAATGAAAATTCAGTATTTAAAGTACAGATCCTGTATCGATATCCGATTATGGGGGCTTCTGTAAAAATGCTTGGTGACCTGGTTGTTGGAATGGCATTTTTGCTTGAAATGCTGTCAAATATGGGAGGGGCGTAAATGAAAAACATCATTAATACATTTACAACGCTGCTGTTTTATCTGCTCTGTGTTTTGGGCGGGGCAGCATTACTGACAGCATCGGCACAGACAGCGGCTGCAAAAGAGTATAAAGCGGATGTGATAACAGAGATCGAGAACAGTGATTTTAACCAGACTGTGATTACAAGCTGTATCTCACAGGCACAGTCAGCAGGATACACGCTTGCTGTAACACCTTCTGCTGATGCAGATGGAGAGACAGTGTCTGCAGATGTAGTGTTGTCCTATAGTTATAAAATACCGATTTTTGGTATTGAGAAAACGCATATGACAAGGGGGATCGCAAGATGAAACAGATTTTGGAAACATTGGGAGAAATGGTACTAGAATCAATTCCAGGACTTACAGTTCTTGCGCTTATGCTCGGCGTGTATTCAGCTGCAACAGCATTTTAAAGGTGGTGTTTAAATGAAAGAAATTGTAAATGAACTGGGAAGTGTTATGCTGTCCGGTGTAATCTCCGTAGCAGCGCTTGGATTGATGTATGGTTCATATTCTGGATATTTTAAGCAGATGGTGGAAACATTTTTCATCGGTATATGCGGGTAGGGAGGATGATATGAAAGAAATCATGAAACAGCATGGCGGCTTTTTAACAGCTGCCCTGGTAACGTTAGGTGTCCTTACGATCATATTTTCTGCAGTAACAGATTCGGATGGAAACCGTGGAATCGTAAAGATCATAGCAGCGCATATGAATACGGATGGGACGGATTACAATGCTTATGTAGACTATGGTGCGTATCAGACAGAAATCGCAAAAGATGCACCGGTGATTGAATACCATGGAAGTGGCAGTCTTGCACCGGGAACAGTGAATGTAGCAGATTATGTAAAAGCACATGACTATAACGGACAGGAGCTTGCGGTAAAACTTTTAAAGTTTTGTGATAAAGATGGAAACGAACTGGCAGACCAGATGGATCAGACATCCGGAACGATCACATTTTCATCTGCCGGAAAGTATTCTTTTACGGTAAAAGCAGTGGATTCCGGTAATCGGAAAACAACCGTAGTGATCCATGTTCCGGTCATGTAGAAAGGGGCGCAAATGAAATTAATCATCAGGGCGATTGTCACAACCTGTATTGCCGGAGTGATCTTTTTAACGATCATGGCGGTATCGGGAAGAATGAACCGGAGCATGGAATTAAAAAGCAATTTACCGTCTGCTGCAGAAGAGACAGCGGAAAATCTGCTGGCAAAGAAATATGATGTTGCAGATAAGAACCAGTTGGAAGCTGATTTTTTAGAAACACTTGCATATGCGATTGATTCTGATTCGAATATCCGGTTAAAAGTAAATGCAGCGGATAAAGAGAAACAGTTGTTATCCATAAGTGTGACAGAGGAATTTAAACACCCCAATGGAAAACCGGGAACCGTGTCATATGACAGGACAGCGGTTGTAAATAAACTTCAGGAAGAAGTTTTGGAGATATACCAGGTAAGTTATTATCTGACGAACACAGATACAGAATGTTATAAGTGCTATACAGTTCATGCAGATGATATGGTTCCGGTTCCTAAAGATCCGGTGGCGGAAGGAAAAACATTTACAGGATGGGCAGATGCAGAGGGAAATGCTCTGGATCAGAATATGACGATGACACAGGATGCAGCTTATTATGCAGTCTGGAATTAAGGAAAAAGATGAAAAAGATAAGAAAAAACAGGATGTTAAATATCCTGATTATTGGGATGGGAACATTTATATTTGTGGAAGTATTTTTATTTGCGGCAGTGACAATTTTTATTGCTCACTGCCTTGGAATTTAAGAGAAAAAGGTGTATACTATAAGTATAGAAATATCAGGGAAAACAACATGAACAATGTGAAAAGATAAAACAGGAGGCAGTTATGAAGATGAAAGAAAAAGGATGGAAAAAAGCAGTCGTGCTCATGCTGGCACTTATCGTGTGTATCAGCAGCATCGTAGTACCACAGCCGGAAGAAGTATCGGCAAAGGCAGCCAATCGGATCGATTTCAAGATCAACGGCAAGACCGGCAGCAAAGTAACCTTATATGCAGGCGAATATGTCAAATTCACGATCGATTGTATGTGGCAGGACGGGCAGTACATTCAGACACAGGGAAGTAATGCATACGGAGATAAGATCAATTTCAATCCGTCAAAAGAGCTGACCTATAAATCCAGCAACAATGCAGTTGCAACTGTAACTAATAAAGGCGTGATTACGGCAAAGAAAAAAGGAACCTGCAAGATCACGGTGACATCCATTTACAACTCCAAAGTAAAAGGCTCGATCAAAGTTACCGTAAGCAAAAAGAAACAGAATACAAAGATCACGCTGGAGAAAAAGAAAACAACGATCGCAGTCGGCAAGACAACAACGATCAAGATCAAATCCTACAAAGGGATCAGTAGAAAGGGTGTGAAATTTGCATCCAGTAATAAAAAAGTAGCAACAGTTTCATCCAAAGGAAAGGTAACTGCAAAGAAAGCCGGTACAGCAACGATCACGGTAACATCTGTGGTAAACAAAAAGGCAGTTGCAAAGTTCACAGTGACGGTAAAGAATCCGGACACGATCAACACCAGCTATACACCGACCGGAAAGAAAAAGATCATTCTTGATGAGACAAGCGCAACCCTTGCACCGGAGTCTAGTTTTGATAAGATGCCAAGAGCAGTTGACGGCATGCCTGATGCAGTATTTAATGCAGGAGATATTGAGGATTGGGCTAAGATGCCGATAAACATAACCGGTGACAATGATCCAGGACGTAAATATTATATAGTTTGTGCAAAAATGCTTGTTTCCAACAAAAAGAAATATGGTACAGCACAGATTAAGATTAAGAGCATGACCGGTTTAAAGAACAGGGAAGTTACTTATAAGTCAAGCAATAAGGGTGTTGCATCTGTTTCTTCCACAGGTAAAGTCACTCCGAAAAAAGCAGGTACTGCAGTAATCACCGTAACATCCAAGTCTGATAAGAGCGTATCTGCAACCTACACCGTCACCGTAAGAAAGCTGGTAACAGCATTTCAGTTCGAGATGTATACTAATCTCAAAAAGCAAGATCCTGATCCAAGAGCAGAATACGAAGATGATGTATATGATTATCGAGAAGTTATGTCTACAAGAGATGTGCTTCCGTTAAATGCGGAAAATAAAAACTTTACACTGACCAGTAGTGATGAAAGCATTATCAAAGTATATGATAATTTTGCAGTTGCAGGCGTTGGATATGGTACAGCAACTTTGACTTTAAAGTCTGCCGATGGATTTTGTAAATATTCTTGGAAATGTACAGTGACAGATAAGGGAACAACCTGCTGGTATACACAGAGTGCAGGAGATTAACAAATAATCTAAATTCATTCATGACAATAGGATGTTCGCAGAGCGTGCATTCTATTGTTTTGATAGAAAAGAATGATGAAACATGAAAGGAGAACTATGAAAGAACAAAGAAAACTGAATAAAGGATGTAAAATGCTGCTGCTGTTCACACTCGTGATCAGCAGTATTTTTTTATTCCGACCGTCTACGGTAAAAGCAGATATCAATGTAAACATCAATAAAGAGAAACAGGTAGTGACAGATATGATCGGTCAGTATACCATGAATTACACTGGGGATGTGAATTTTTTTGGATTTGATCAGTACCCACAGTATTCAAATAAGAATTACAACGAGATGATAACGGATGATGACTTTAAGTCTGTGGTAAATACCATCGGAAAAAAAAATATCAAAAACAGCTCCGTGGCAAGCCTGAAAAAAACAGCAGGTGCTACAAAAATAGAAGCAGCGTACCTTGTATGGGAAACATCTGTGCAGGGAAAGGATAATACGAATCTTGTGAAAAAGACAGCAAATAAAGCAGTTTATTTTGCCGGAGCAACGGATGAGGGGACTTTTACAAAGAAAGTAAATGCCACTTATGCTGCAGTTGATATGCGTGAACCGCATCAGGGATCGAAGGATTACACATTTTCCTGTATGTATGCCGATGTAACAGCGACAGTTCAGAAATATGGCTATGGTAAATACGGTGTAGCGAATATCCCTTACGCAAACTCTGCAGTATATAATGCTGCAACAGGAACACATCTTGGAGAGAGCAGTGCGGCATGGCAGTTGATCGTGATTGAACAGAACGGTAAAGCAAAAGTCAGGGCAATTTCGTTGAAAGTAGGATCGCATTTTAACTACCAGCAGGAAAACGGTAAATGGACAGGAAGTCCGGTAGATATGAACCTTAACCTAGGGGATTGCAAGACAAATCAGTATATTGATAATAATTCCAAGGTAGAGGGAGAATTATTATTACTTGGAACAAACTCTGCAATCGTAAAAGGCAGTGATGCAGCAAATAACTCCTTTGGTTTGAAACTGTATGATCAGACTAATAAAGGAGAACTGGCATATTCGAATGAGGGATTGATCGGACATTCCTATTTTTATAATGACAGCACAAAGTTAAGTTCAAACATTTCATCGGTTCGTGGTATTTTAACAGATTTCAGTATGAATCAGAAAAATAGCGTACATCCAGGGTTTTCATCAAAAAAATTCCGTGCGGAAGCATCCGATTCATCCTGGTCAACATTATTTGTTGTCGGGCTTGCGGTGGATGTAGCGGATTATGATCTTATTTCAAATCAGGATACAACGGTAACCAGTGCAGCATCTACAACTGTAACAGGAGGTATACAGGTAAAAACAGACCAGCCGAATACCGGTTATTATGATGGAAAATTGGTAGTCACATTGGATGATGCATTGACTCCGATAAAAGGTGAAACGATATTTACAGTGCTTGATAAAGTAGGAAATAGCCCAAAAGCGAAGAAGTTTGTTTATGGAAAAAGCGATTATGTCACGTATGATGCAGCCAAACATACACTGACTGTATCTGGTTATGATAACAAGGCAGATGGCAGTTATGTTGACTATACGATTTCATGCACGGTAAAGGAAAATTCAGGAAAGAAAGTTTTTAAAAACCAGTATGAAGTTACCGGAAAACTTCGGTCGCAGAAATACAGCACTGGAATTGAGAAAAAAACAGAACCATTATCGTCTCAGGCAGTTCCGATGTATCGGTTTACAGTAAAGATGGATAAGACTGCCGGAAAGAATATTGATATACAAAGATTTAATTCAAGTGGGCGGTATACTTCACTCTTTACAGTATCAGCGGATCAAAAACTGTTATCAGGCGATTATTATGTAGGTTCTGTTGATATTCCATATAATGGAATTATTTCAGCAGTACCGACCTTTAACACCGGCTACGTGTTCAGCATGTGGACGGATCTCAACGAAAAGACCGGTGTTTCGACAGAACGCAAGGCAACATCGGACATGGTAAATGATAAAACCTATGCTTATGAAAGACAGATGCCTGCTTATAACGTGACATTAACGCTTACCGGAGTGTTAGATGAAGCTGTTTATACCGTTTGTCACTGGAAGCAGAAAACAACCGGCATTGCATCTGACCATGATGATAAAAATTACGAGCTTGCCGAGACAGAGACAAAGAAAGCACAGATCGGAAGCAAAGTAACGCCTGCAGTAAAGACATATACCGGATTTGACAGTCCGAAAACGCAGACGAAAGCGGTCACTGCGGATGGAAAGATGGTCATTGATTATTATTATGAAAGACACCTTTACAATGTGACATTAAATGCCGGGACTGGTATTGAAAATACAACCGGAGGCGGAACATATCGCTATGGACAGAATGTAATGATCGATGCGGCAGTAAAAGAAGGCTATCACTGGTCAAACTGGACTGGTAATTATACCGGAGGTTCCGGTGGAGACCAGACCGTGGATACAAAGAAATTTACATTCACAATGCCGGCTGCAGACGTTACAATGACAGCCAATGCAGAAGCGAATAAATATACGATCCATTTTGATCCAAACGGCGGAGCCGGACATATCGACGATATCGAAACCACGTATGATACCGATGTGACACTGCCGGATGTATGGAATGCAGATGGAACAGCAGCCTATGTAAAATATACACTCGATGGTCAGAATGTGACAGATGGTGTCATTTCAGGGACAATTCCAAAAGCCATGATGGCAGGATATGAAGAGGAAGAAACGGAAATTGAAGATACCGAAAACGCTGGTAATGACGCGGATATAGTAGAAACAGACACGCCAGATGACATGGACGAAACAGAAGCTACGGAAACAGAAGAAGATTCTGACGATGCAAATGACGCGGAGCTGGATGAAATTGAAGAAGATAAGAAAGCCGAAGCACCAAAGAAAAAGGTGTATGCATCCGTTTTTATGGGCTGGGCTTTGGAAGATGGCAAAGATACCTTTATCCCGAAGTGGAAAGCCGGAGATATCGTGCAGAACCTTGTAACAGAGGACGGCGGTGAGATCACACTTTATGCTGTATGGGATGATTGTCCGTGGATTCA
>ERZ791926.765-NODE-765-length-22211-cov-3.450036_pt1 | contig 22211 bp, 26 predicted proteins | sample MGYA00510131_ERZ791926 | MGnify/ENA primary metagenome ERZ791926 (study PRJEB30046, sample SAMN00792052) | human gut metagenome | study: EMG produced TPA metagenomics assembly of the A metagenome-wide association study of gut microbiota in type 2...
GGTAACGTTATTTCGCCATTGCCTACAATCACATATAATAATAAAACGCTAAAAAAGGATACTGATTACACCTTGAGTTATTCCGATAATATCAATGCCGGAACAGCAACAATAACAATAACCGGCAAAGGTAATTTTACAGGAATGACATCAATGACATTTATAATTACACAAAAATCAGCAGAAAAACTTAACATATCAGAAATAGCAAATCAAATTTATACGGGCAAAAAAATTAAGCCGAATGTTGTTATTACAGATACAGAAAGATGAGAGGTGCATGATGAGATTATTCAACAAATTAGTTATATTTTCTCTCTCGGTGGTTGTTGTTTTAAGCGGAATTAATGTATATGCTGCACCTGAAGATGTTTGGTACAGTGATGTAATGGAAACAGCCAATAAAATCGGTATAATAAATGCCGATGAGCAACCTGAAGAAACAATAAGTAATGCTGATTTTATAAAATTAGCAGTGAATTTCATAGAAGATAAAAATGATATTGTTTTGTATATGGAATATGCTCGACAGCAGGGATATGTTTTAATTACGGAAATGACCGATGAAACAAAACCTGTAACAAGGCAATCAGTAGCAAAAGTTGTTTCACGAATGTTAAAACTTCCGGATACAGATATTGATATGACGAATGTTGCAGATTGGGACACAACGTGTCCTAAATGCAAAGAAGATATAGGCAAGTGCTATGCGTATGGTATTATGTCAGGGTACGAAGATAATACATTCAGAGGTCGTTATCCGGCAACTAAAGCAGAAGTTATTGCAACAATGCTTAATGCAAAAGCATATCTTAATATAGCAGAGGAGAAATAAGCATGAAGAAAAAAACAAAATATATAACGGCTGCTATCGTGTTTGTATTGCTAAGCTTGTGTAATATTTTTGTTTCTGCTATATTTCACAAAATGCTAATCAAAGATAATCAGTGGTTGACATTTGCACCATTCATTGAAACGTGCAAGCTTGTATTTAGTAATATGGGAGCAAGAAGTATATTCTTAGCATTTGAGGTATTTATTGTGCTTGGGTTGATAGCGGCACAGCTATCACGAACATCTACATATAAATCGGATATGGTTAAAATTTCTAAGAATATTGAAATACCGCAACGAGCCGGACAGAATCAGTATGGTTCGGCTCGTTTTTACCGAGATGATGAACTTGATACAGTTTTTACAGAAATAAAAATAAATAAGCAAGACAGTTATATTCAAGAACTTATGAAACATGGATATGACGATTTAGAATTTATGAAGAAAGAATAAAGGGGAGCGTATTTTATGAGAGCATTAGGAGTAGTAAGAAAAATTGATGAACTTGGACGTGTTGTAATTCCGGTAGAAGTACGAAGAAGATTCGGAATAGACGTCAAGGATTCTGTTGAAATATATATTGATGATAATGACAGCATTATCTTGAAAAAGTATGAGCCGGCGTGTATTTTCTGCGGCGATGCAAAAGACGTTTTTAACTATAATGGTAAAAATATTTGCACTGAATGTGCAAAAAGAATGGGTGTATATGCCAAAGAGTAATATTTAAGTGAAAGGAATTAAACAATGTATTTAGTTTTATCAATACTGCTTGGACTTTGTCTTGGCAGTATTTTTTATATCATTGTGAAAAAAGACTTAGCGGATAAAACGAAACACAAAGCTATACCGATAATATTGAGCATGGGTACTATGGGTATCGTTGGTGCAATAGAATATGTTTGTATGAAGAATATCAATTTTACATCAATATTAATTATGTTGACATTACTTGTATTAGGCTTTGAGTCGGTAAGCGACATTGTTTGTATGCACACATATACAATACCTATATATATTACGTGCGGTATTATTCTGATAGCAAAAATTGTTTACGGAATTTATAGCGGAATTAATTTTGATATGGTGTATAAATTGATAACGATACTGATTTACGGTATATGTTGCATTTGTTTGTCACATTCGGTAACAGATAGATTGGGAAGTGGCGATTTTGATATTGCTTTTCTTATATATTTGACAATGCCGCTTTTGTCAACTGCATTTATGTTGACGGCGGCAATTACTTGGACAAGAAAATGTATACGTTTAAAAAAATATCAGAAAGAAAAAAATAGTGATGTTCAGCAGACACAGGAACTGACGGTAAAAGATAAAGAAATTCCGTTAGTTCCTTTTTTATTGCTTGGATATATCATTTTTCTGTTTTTGATATAAAGAAAGGGTGAAAAATTTGAATAGTGATAAACCGTATATTGAAAAAGGCGGTATACTTTTTGGAACAAAAAAGGACAGATATTATATCAACGGAAGTGATACGCACACATTGGTAATAGGAGCAACGCGTTCCGGTAAGTCGAGAAGTATCGTGTTACCGACTATTGGAATAGAAGGACTTGCCGGAGAAAATATGGTTGTGTCTGATCCGAAAGGGGAACTTCATCAATATACATATCCATTCCTTGAGGCATTGGGATATAACGTATTTGTTCTTGATTTTAAAAATCCTGACCGTTCCGACCATTTTAATTTTTTGCAAGAAGTTATTGACGCAATTAATGATGATAATATTCCGTTAGCACAAAAAAAAGCATTGGATATTACTGAAGCATTAGTCGGAAATGATACATCGAGCGAAAAAATATGGTCAGAGGGTGAAAAGTCAATTATGGCGGCATGCATATTAGCTGTTGTATATGACAACAAGGAACATCCTGAATATCAGAATTTGACAAACGTGTATCATTTCATTAATAACATGTGTGAAATGTCGGATAATCCACCTTTGAAACGTTATATAGACACGATTGAAGCATTGAATCCTAATCATCCGGCATTGGCTTTGATTTCGGCCACGAGAGTTGCTCCGTCAAAAACACAGGGTAGTTTTAATATTTCAGCATTGGCTACATTACGCCTGTTTGCAGATATAAATGTGTACAACTTAACAAAGTCAAACAGTTTTAAAATTGAAGATTTGAATGACCAAAAAACAGCTATATTTATAATCTTACCAGATTATAACACTACATATTACGGTGTTGCAAGCTTGTTTGTAGACCAGATTTATACCAAACTTGCAGATGTAGCAGATTTACAAGGCGGTCGTTTGAAAAGAAGAGTAAATTTTATACTTGATGAATTTGGTAATTTTGCGGTTATTCCTGACTTTGCAACCAAATTAACAGTTGCAGGTGGTCGAGGAATACGCTTTAATTTGTTTCTACAATCAACTGCACAGCTTGAGAGCGATAGCAAAAAAGTGAAGTATGGTAAAGAGGGTGCAAGAACGATAGTGGGAAACTGCGAGTATTGGATATTTCTATCATCTGACTTGGACACGAGAAAAATGATAAGTGAAGAAATAGGCGATTATACAACGATGTCAAATTCCGAATCTAACAGTTATAACGGTACGAGATTGTTTGATATGACAGGTGCAAATATATCGGCAAGCAGAAATTTAATGGGCAGGCGATTATTAAAACCTGAAGAACTTTCTTTGATAGAAAGACCTGAAGTGTTGATAGTTGGCTCAAGACCGGTAATAATGCACGCATATGACTTGGCTAAAACACCATTTAATAAAATGTTTGGATTAGGAAATGTAAAACATAACACGAATGTTCGTGCTGAACGATACAATCGCAGAAAAACAGAAAAGATTAATGCGGTTGTAGAGCTATGGGGGATTTGGCGAAAGTATAAAAAGCCGGCACCACGAAGAAGTGTTTTCACTGATAAAAATATTAATATGGGCGAAAAGATTTTTAAATAAGGAGAATGCAAAGATGATAAAAGTAGTGAAAAAAATATTAGAAAAGATAAATTTAATAGGAATAGCAATGATGATTACTGCACAAGCAGCTTTTGCAGACAGTATATCATCTACAAAGTTAGCCACCGGAACAACTAATCTTATTCAAGATGTTACAGCTTGGATTATAGGACTAGGAAGTGGTGTAACGATTTTGATGGTTATATATTGCTTGCTTCGTCGTAATATGGCAGATGAAATGGATCATAAAAAATGGCAGACCAGAATGATTGTATCATTGATATCAGGTGTTGGTATAGTTGTGGCATCAGGTGTAATTAAAGCATTGGTATCATATTATCAGTAATCAGTATTTACATATAAGAAGAAAGGAGGGATAGTTTGTGGGCAATATAATTGTTATCTTTTTAAAATGGATATTAAATAACTTTTTTGATACGGAACTTGACGATATTGATATAAACTTTAATATGGGATTTGATACTTTGGCAAACCATACATTAATGATAGAAAAATCAATAGGGTTAACCGGAAGTACATTTAATCCCGAAGCTATTTTAAATTACATCATGGGATTTGCAGTCGTATTGATAGTATTAAAGTTTCTGAAAAAAGGTTTTGATACATGGATAGCATGGACGGATGATCCATCTTCAGACCCGCTACAATTAACAACAAACTTTGTCAAGGCACTTGTTTGTGCCTTGACTTTCCCTATATTATATGGTTGGTTGGTCGATGTTATCGAAGATTTAACTACCGGAATAATGAATGTAATGGGGATTGGTGGAATGACATCATTGTCAGATACCTTGCGTTCTATGATAGATACTGCCGGTTTTACAATGATTATTTTCATTCTGATATATTTAGTTTTGATAATAATGCTATATATGAAATTCTTAATGCGTGGAGCGGAAATTTTTATTGTACGAATGGGATTTCCGTTAGCGTGTGTAGGAATAATAGATGCAAATGGCGGTGTGTTTTCCGGATATGTAAACAAATTATTTCAGATTGTTTTATCAGTAACGGTGCAGGTAGTGTTGTGTAAACTTTCACTATCATTTATGATTGGCGGACATTTAATATGGGCTATAGTATTTGCAATAACGGCAGTTAATTCACCACGAATACTTCAGGAATTAATCTATAATCCTGGCGGTGGTGGCGGTGGTGGAATTACGCAAACATACTACATCGCACAAATGATAAAGGGATTAGCGAAGAAAGGCTGATGTTATGGAAAGAATGATTGATATTATTGGACTTCTTCAAATCATAATAAGACTTGGTGTTGCTTGCAGAGTTGTTATTTGTTTGTTAAAGATGAATTTTAACAACGATGACGGTGGAGTAGCTGAGAATAAAATGAGGATAAAAAATTCTTTGATTTTCCTTGTAGTAGCTGAATGTGCATGGGGTATAAAAGATTTAATATTCCACTATTATGACATAAATTTATCATAAAAAAGGAGAGGCAACTAATGGAAAAGAATAAAATATACATTCCTATAAATATACAAACAGAAACAATGATATTTCAAGGATATGGAATGTCGGAATTGTTTAAAACACTGGCATTTACGGCAATTACCAGTGTTATATGGATAATACTATTCATTATAAAACACAGCTCGATACAGTTAGCGTTTGAGATCATGTGTTCAATGGCTGTCGGAGTATTTATCTTTGTAAAAGATACTACTAATCAATGTATAGTAGATTATATCAGGTATATGATAAAATTTGCAACCACGCAACGATCTTATCGCTACAATAACCATATTGAAGATGAAGAAGCTTATATTATAAAGGAATATAAGGATAGCTTAACAGTTGAACAGTAAAGCAGATGATGATTTGGAACTGTAGTAATTACAGTTCCTTTTTTTATTTGAAGGGAGGAATCAGACTTTGTTTAATACAATAAAAAATTTATTGTTTCCACCAAGTAATAATAGTGGGACACAAGATACAACTCAAGACTTTGTTAATATCGAAAGCATACATGAAAATATGATTATAAATAAATCGGGTATTGCAATTATGATGATTGGTCTTGAGGCAATATCTCGTGAATTAATGACAGAAAAAGAACAAGTAATACAGGCTACAAAGATAATCGCTGAATTAAACGGTGAAACAGAACCATACCGACTGATAAAAGTACAGGGTGCAGTAGATATTTCCGGCATTACAAATGGCTTGTTATCATTGAAAAAGACTGCGTCGGAAAAACGTAAGTTGTTTATAAATGAGGAAGTTCAATATTTAGATAAAATTGCGACCGAAAATTCATCATTTACTCCGCAATTCTATGTTACGATTTGGGATAAAAATGTTGAACATTTGCAACAAAGAGCAAAAGAAATGACAGAAAAATATCGTAAAGCCGGAGTGAATGCAAAACTGCTGAATTTAAAAGAAATAGTATATGTATTGACTTTATACACAGATCCGGTTGCTGCATTGGCTGAGCAAGATGTAGATAATATAGTTGAAGCGGTTAAAGCTCCGGTTATGTATTTTTCGGATGATAATTGGGAGGAAATGTGGAAATGGTAAAAAAAATAATTATATTTCTTCTTATTGTAATAGCACTTGTAGTTATTACAATGCTGAATAAAAGCAATAATAAGAAAGTGAAAAAGGCAAATAATAGAAAAACAAATACTATTAAAAATGAAAAAAAGACGCAAGTAAAAGACGTAGCATTAGTAGAAGAAAGGACTTCAAGCAAGAAAAAAGAAGTTGAAATTGATCCAATGTTAAAAACTATTTTGGATACGGTTGCTCCTATATCGGTATCATTTGACCAAAATTCTTTTAGGTTTGGTGATAAAATTGTAAGGGCATACGCAATTACACAATATACACCACACCCTAAGTTTGGTTGGCTGGCTGATATAATGGGTATTCCGAATACGATTGTATCAACATTATATACACCGACATCAAACGCAGATTTAATGCAGGCGTTGGCTAAAACACTTAATGTAATGCGTGGTACTGCTGAATCAACTCGAAACTATATCGAACAGCAACGTGTGGAACAGGGTATTGAAAATGCGGAGGAAACAATTAAACGATTGGATAGAACCGGCGAATCAGTCGGCCGCTTTTCGTGTATTGTTTTGGCGTTTGGTACATCAAAAGAAGAGTTTCAAAAATCATGCTCAAGGGTGGAAAGCAAAATATCTGCACTGAATTTGAGAGTGAAAATTTTATCTAATCTGCAAAAAGAAGGATTTATGTCTGCATTTCCAACATATACACCTCAAGCAGATGTTCTAAGATGTTCTGAGAAAATTATAACACAGTCGGCTATGGAATTTGGTATGCCGATAGCATCATCGGCGTTTTCAGATGACACAGGTTGTCATTTTGCTGAAGATACTAACGGTAATATGATAATACTTGATATGTGGAAGCGTATAGGTGACAGAACAAATTCAAATTTCACTGTTATGGGTATGCCGGGTAAAGGTAAATCGTTTTCTGTTAAATCAATTTTGTTGGGCGAGTGGATGCGAGGTACAAGAATATATATTATAGACCCCGAAAGAGAATATGTTAAAATGGTAGAGGAAGAAATGGAGGGTGAAGTTCTTAGAGTTGGAGCAAACTCTAAAGGTTCGATGATAAATCCTTTACAAATAAGATCAGTTTCATCATCGTCAAAAGATGAAAAAAATCCGGATGGCGAGGATACAGCAAACTTAGCATCACATTTGAAAACTGTTGAAACGTTTTTTGACTTATATTTGGAAGATATAACAGCTTCACAGAAAGCATTGCTTAAGGACATGACAATTAAGGCATACGCAAAGTATGGTATCACGTTTGAAAGTGATATTTCAAATTTGACTAATAAAGACTATCCTGTAATGAAAGATATATATGATTTGATTGATTTTGAAATAACTAAGCTGGATATGAAGAAGAAACGTGGGGAGAACGTAAGTACGGTTGAGTATAATGACTGCGTTCAGCTAAAAGGATTGATGAAAGATATAGCTGTTGGTGGCGATAGCTTTATTTGGAATGGTCCGACAACTATTCATAGTGATAGTAAGGTTGTGGCATTGGATACATCAGGATTTGCAGAGGGTAATGAAAAACTAAAGAAGATACAATATTTTAACGTCTTAACGTGGGTATGGGAGCAAGCATCTCAAAACAGGGAAGAAAGATGTATCATCGTTGCTGATGAAGCCTATATGATGATAGATCAACGTGTTCCTACTGCATTAATACATGTGCGTAATATGGCTAAACGTGGCAGAAAGTATAACGTATCTATAATGACAATATCTCATTCAGTTGTTGACTTCCTTGCTCCGGCAATTAAACAGTACGGACAAGAATTAATCGGTACAAGCTGTTATAAGATGTTCTTCGGTTGTGAGGGTCAAAACTTGGTTGAATTGGCTAACCTGTATGATTTGAAAGAAGCGGAACGAGATTTCTTGCTTGGAGCAGAACAAGGCTATGCTTTGGCTCAGTTCGGTTCTAAACGTGTAATTGTTCACTTTAAAGTCGGAGATTATAAAAAAAGACGTATCTCCGGCGGTGGTGAAGGTGTTGAAACAAAAAAGAAAAATACAAGCAATCGTGATAATGTGGTTTGGCAATCGGTTAATGCTTAATATATCAGAAGAAAGAAAGGTGAAATAATTGAATATTAAAAGTATTTTATCAAAGTATCCGGAATTGGATGGCAAACTAATTGATACTATTGATGAGAATATGAAACTGTTTATATCTAATGAAGATTATAAATTATATGTTATGCTAAATGCAAATAAATCATTTGTATTAAAAGAGCAAAATGACACGAAATCATTTGAAAATTTGTCAGATGTTAATGAATATATCTCAAACAAATATCCTCTTAAAAAAGGGGATATTTGCGAGGATATGAATTGGCTGGGCAATAAGATAAAGATTGTTGCGGCAAATAATAAGGTGTTTGTATATGCTGACGAGAATGGCCGATACGGAATTGCGTATTCGGCATTACACGTCGGTCGGAATTCATTATACAATGATATTTCTTTGGGACAGGCATTGAAAATTGCAAGAGAAGATTTTGGCTTGGTAGATGATGAATTTTTATATTCCGATGAAAACAAAATATATAGCATAGCTGAAAGTAATCCTGATTATGTGATATTGCACAATTTAACAGACAAAAATTATTCGTTTGTAAAAAAAGGTGATTTGCAATTTGATTATGATAATATAGTGCATTTAACCGTTTCGAAAAAGTTTGAAAATCTACAAGACGCACAGGGTTATGCGTGGAATAATTATGATATGAATTTTAATGAAAGTCTAAAACAATTACAGAACAAGATTAAAAAAGAATATCAAGATATAATGGAAAAACTTGAAAAAACAAATGCACGAGAAATTTTGAAACATATCAAACAGATATATTCTTTAAAAATGGTTAGAGATGTGTTTGATAATGAAGTAGGAATATTTATGCCTAAAGCAACAGTGGATTATCTTTTAAAAGAAGATGTAAATGCCGCAGATGAATTGGCTGATAGAGTATCAGAGTATGACAGTGCAGATTTTCACGCAGAAAATGTGCAAACTGCTATTGAAGATATACAGATTGAAAAAGAACAAGAATTTGAGCCGATTAATACATATGAGCCGGAACTTGAGTTATAATTTTAATATGAAGTGAACGGAGCTGTACAGTGATGTGTATAGCTCCGTTTTTATTTTTGTACGATTTTTTAGATAAGGGGATAGGAAAATGAGATATTTTTTAGTAGATAAAACTGTTTTTGATAATAACAAGGTGGGTATGTACGGTAAGCTGATTTATGCGATATTGTGCAAATTTGCTAATGCAGATGGAATGTGCTTTCCGTCACGCAAGACCATATCTAAATGCGGTAGCTTTTCAGTTTCCACATATAACAAGTACGTTTCTATTATGTTATTAGAAAACGTGCTTGAAAAGAAAATCAGATGGAGAAACAACGGTTCTCAAACAAGTAACCTATTTAATCTAAAAAATAATAAGAGAAATTCATTCCCTGTACGCAATGATATATTTAATAAGGGACTATCTTCAACAGCGTTGTGCGTGTATATTTGTTTGGCAAGATATGTGGCTGAAGATAATTGTTGTAGGGTATCGCAACATTTGATAGCAGAAAAATGTTCAATTAGCATTGTTTCTGTTATACGAGCTGTAAAAGAATTAAAATCTGCAAATATGTTAGAAACAATAAAACAAACAAATATAAGTAATAACGGTAACTATGTACTGCTTTATAGATTGACTGATGGAAGAGAATATAAAAATGTTATTCGCAGAAAAATTGATGTAGAAAATACAAAGATAGCAAACGTACATATGAAATCATACAGAGATTTGAATGCGATAGAAAAACGATTAAATAGCATAACAATGCCATTTGCAACCCCACTGCATATGACGTACTCCCCCTATGCACCTGACACACCCCCAGAACTATACTTATATTAAATATATATTAGAAAAAGAAGAATATAAAGCAAATTCCATATTATAACATATAAAATCAAGACTGAATGTTTTTGGTGTTCTTTTTGTGTGCCTAAATGCAATACTGTATTGACAGTAGCTAAAACTTGTTATATACTAAAAATAAATTATGTAAAAGAGGAATTATTTATGGCGAGTAAAGAGTATCAGAAATTAAAAGAAAAAATAAAAAAGGAATACAATGATTTTGCGGTAAGCATTGAAAAACTTGACAAGCGTGCAATAATAGAAAAAGCAAAAGAAATTTATATTATGCAAGAAGTAAAAATGGTATTTGAAACTGAAAATATATTTATACCAAAAGAAGTGTTGACATTCTTAATGAATGATGATATAAACGCAATAAAAGAACTGACGGAGATAATATTGGATGCTGAGAGTGTAGAATTTTATTGCGAGAATGTGGGAATGGCAATAGAAGAAATACAAATGAAAATGGAAAGTTAATATATTAAACGGATTTGAACAGACGTTGGTGTTGAAATCTTCCCTTAAATCGTTTTAGTAATACAAACTAAAGCGATTTTTTTGTATCAATATTTATAATCTTACTAAAATAAAGAATAATTTGCACTATATGTATTTTGAGAGTATAATCATATATCGGTGGAAATTAATAAGTGTTTGTGCCTGAAAGAACGATGAAATATATTGTGCAAGGGGGGTGAACAATATGAATGATGAGCGAGAGATTAGATTCATTTATAGTGAAAAAATTGATGAAAAAGTTTTTAATAGAATTTTGGAGCTGATGAAAGAACTTATCATATCTATTCAAGAAGAAAAAATGAATAAGGAGTAGGAAATTAATGAGGGGGCAAATTGCTTTTCGATAGGAATTATTGTTATATAATTGGAATTTATCTTGACAAAATTAGTAAAATATGATATAATAATAAAGCAATCAAGGGATAAAAACAGAACATTTTTTATTTGCCCTCTGTACACGAAAAGGAGGAAAATAAAATGTTGGCTGATTACCTTGAAAAAATAAGAACAAAAACAAATGTGCTTGTATTAAAAGCTGTAATATATGCACGTTATTCATCAGATATGCAACGTAGTGAGTCTATAGCTGCACAGATAAGGTTTATTAGAGAATTTGCAAAAAATAATAATATAATTATTGTCAGTGAATATATAGATGAGGCACAGAGTGCAAAAAGAGATGATCGTGAAGCATTCCAACAAATGATGAAGGATAGCAAGTCGGCGGAATGGCAAATTGTCTTAGTGCATAAGTTAGACAGGTTTGCTCGAAATCGTTTTGATAGTGCTACATATAGAATACATCTTCGTAAAAATAGAAAGTATCTGATTTCAGCAGTAGAGCAGTTTGATGATTCTCCTGAAAGTGCGATGTTGGAAGCGGTTATAGAAGCAATGTCAGAGTATTACTCAAAGAACTTAGCGCGAGAAGTTATGAAAGGTCTAACTGAAAATGCACTAAAAGGTAAAAACTGCGGTGGTACTCCTCCATTGGGATATGATTTGGATGAACACAAGTTTTACAAAATTAATGCGTTTGAAGCTCAAGGAGTAAAACTTATTTTCAAGCTATTTCTTGATGGTAAGACCTACAGTGAAATAATCAGTATATTAAATGCAGCAGGGTATCGAACAAAGTGTAATCGATTATTTTCGAGAAATTCACTATATGAGATATTACGAAATGAAAAGTACAAAGGTATATTTGTTTACAACAAAACGCAAAGTCGTGATGAGATAACAGGTAAGCGTTCCGGTCATAGATATAAGTCTGAAGATGAAGTGATTAGAATCAATGGCGTGGTTCCACAGCTTATATCTCCTGAAGATTGGGATGTGGCACAGTCAATCCTAAATAACAGAAAAAAAGCATATGGAAATAACGCAAAAGAAACCTATTTGCTTTCCGGTAAGATTAAATGCGGCAAATGTGGTGGCAGTTATGTCGGAAGACGTGTTTTTAATAGCTGTGGTGTGAAATATATATATTATGCCTGCAACGAAAAGCGAAATCCAAATTTTAAATGTGATAACAGTAGTGTTAGACGTGATTGGATTGAAGATATGGTTGTAAAAAAAGTCAAAGAATTCGTGAGAGAATTTAACGGAAAATACTTTGAGGATATTCAAAGTGAATATATAAAAGAAGTAACGGATTGTAAGAAAAAAGAAATTATGGCTTTGCGGAGCAAGTTAAATTCGATTGATGCAGATATACAGAGATTGGTAGATGCTATTTCAAAGTGTTCTTTGGAATCGTTGATTAATAAGCTTGAGTTGTTGGAACAGCAAAAGAAAGAAATTCAAGCTGATATTGATAAATTCGAAATTCCTGATAATAATTTCTCAATCGAACAAATAAAAAAACTGCTATCTAAAGCAGAACAAATGTTAGAAGAAGAATCAACTCCATTAAAAGAATTGATAAATCTTGTAGTAAAAGAAATAGTGGTAAATGAAAGCGATATTCAAATCTATATGAATTGCTTTGATAAAACTATGACACACAAGAGATAGAATAAATCTATCTCTTAACTGTGTATGTCACTATGGTGCAGATGAAGGGACTTGAACCCCCACGTCGGTGACACTAGATCCTAAGTCTAGCGCGTCTGCCAATTCCGCCACATCTGCAAACAACATAATATATTATAGCAGTGAAAAGCTGATTTGTCAATACTTTTTTATAAAAAAATTAAATTTTTTTATTCTTTCAACATATTATGCGTTTTATTAATGATAAAAGTCATAGCGGACGGCACAACATTTATGACGGTATGTTTAGGATTGCCGCCGTATTCGCCGTCAAGGGTCCATTTAATATTCTCATAACATTCAAATTCAAAATACGAAGATTTTACAAACAAATATTCATCGCCGGAATTTTCGCCACGCATAAGATTAATAAGAATATTTTGAAATTCGATAAGATTAGTCGGACGTTTAAAAACGAGCATTTCAAACAATCCGTCATTCAAATCTACATTTTTAAGTTGTTTTGTTTTATGCAATCCCGCAACGGAGGTTGCGTTTAAAATCATACATAGGAATATATCGCCTTCAAATTCGCCGTTATCGTATTTTATTTTAACGTGATAAGACGGAAGGGAAGAAAGCCGTTTCATACCCTCCAAAACATATGCGGTATGACCGAGAATGTTTTTTGCTTCCTGCGGTGTATCATAAGGAACATCGGTAAATGCACCGAATGCGGCAACATAGTTAAAAGTCGTACTGTTAAATTTACCGATATCACATTTAAACGGAACGCCGTTTACGGCAATATCGGACGATTTCGCTATACTTTTCGGCAATTCAAGAGTAGAGGCAAAGTCATTTGTTGTGCCTGTTGGGATATATCCAAGACAAGGTCTTTTGTCGGCGTCAAATTCCATAAGTCCTTTTACTGCTTCATTTAAAGTGCCATCGCCGCCTGATACAACAATTCGGTCAAACTTATCACCGTTATTTTTTATATAATTATATGCGTCCAAACGTTCTTGAGTCGGACGGACTGTAATATCATATTCGGCTTTGGCAAATTTATCGAGAATATCAAGAAGATGATTTTTTATTTGCCCTTTACCCGAATGTGGATTAAAAATAAAAAGCATTTTCTTTGTCATAGAAATCACCTCAAACTTTTAAGTATTTTATAGATAAATTATACCTTTCTAAAAGAAAATAGTCAAGAAAATACTTGCCATTAATGTAGTTTGCGTGTATAATATTACTATTATGCAACACATAGGAGGGGAAATAATTGCATATAGTAAAGGAAAAGAAATTTTATATTAATTTGCTCACAATAACAATACCGATTGCACTGCAAAATCTTATCAGTTTTGCGACAAGTATGATGGATACGATTATGTTGGGACGAGCAGACGATACGGGTGTGTTTTTGTCAGCATCATCGCTTGCAAATCAGCCGTTTTTCATTTTATCGCTTGTCTGTTTCGGCTTGGCGGGTGCATCAACGGTACTTAGTGCGCAATATTGGGGAAAACGTGATACTGCGTCAATACGGTCGATTTATTCGATTATATTAAAAGTTGCGTTTGTCATTTCAACACTTATGGCACTTGCGGTACTTATATTTCCGCAAGCCGTGATGGGGATATATTCAAACAATGATGAAATAATCGCGGCAGGAATATCATATCTGCGTATTATCGGTTTTGCATATATTTTGTTTGGTCTAAGCAATACGATGATATGCTGTATAAGAAGTATAGAGCTTGTGAAAATATCTGTTGTGGTAAATATTACATCGTTCTGTACAAACGTATTTTTGAATTGGGTGCTTATTTTCGGTAATCTCGGAGCACCGGCGCTGGGTATTCGCGGTGCGGCGATTGCAACTCTCACAGCAAGAATACTTGAATTTTTGATAGTAAGTATATACATTTTCTGCATTGACAAACGTCTTAATTTTAAACCTAAGCATTTGTTCTTGTTTGACAAGATATTTGCGCTTGACTTGTTTCAACACGGATTGCCTGTATTTATAAATGAAGTTATGTGGTCGCTCGGTGTATCGGCACAAGCGGCAATACTCGGACACATTAAATATTCAGCCGGTGACCCCGTTGCAGCCAATTCAATCGCGTCAATGGTACAACAGCTTTCAACGGTTGTTATATTCGGTATCGCTAATGCAGCAGGAATTATAATAGGTAAATCTATCGGTTCGGGAAAAATCGAAAGGGCAAAGGTTGAAGCAAAAACATTAAAATATTTAAGCTATGTTATCGGCGTTATTGCCTGTGGAGTTATATTGCTTTTGAAGAATTTTGTTATCAATTTCTACACAATTCCGCCCGAAACAAGGGCTCTTGCAAATGAATTGATGGTAACGATTGCGTTCATAACTATATTTGTATCGGTTTCATCTGTTACGATTGTCGGAATACTTCGCGGCGGAGGAGATACAAGATTTTGTATGTTTGCGGAAATTATTACGCTTTGGTGTGTTGCAACACCGCTTGCGCTGATAGGTTCACTTTTAAGGTTGCCTGTACCGCTTGTACTGATTTTGATGAAAAGTGATGAGCCGTTAAAAAGTTTGGTGGCGGTCATTCGTATAAATAAAAATAAATGGATAAAATCGCTTGCAAGAGATTTTAACAGGGAGGAAGTATAATGAGAATACTCGGAATAGATTACGGTGACGCAAGAGTGGGAATTGCGGTAAGTGATTTGCTCGGCTTTATGGCACAAGGCGTAAGAACGATAAAAAACAGAGGTACCGAAAAATTACTGACCGAATTAAAGGAAATACTTGACGAATACAAACCCGAAAAAATAGTTATCGGTCTGCCGAAAAATATGGACGGAAGTGAGGGGTTTCGTGTTGACGCAACGCACGAATTTTCCGACGTACTTAAAACAATATATGACGGCGAAATTGTATTTTGGGATGAAAGACTTTCGTCTGTCGGTGCGGCAAGGTTTCTGAATGAAACAAATACACGCGGAAAAAAACGAAAAGATGTATTGGATACCGTTGCGGCGTGCATAATACTTGACGGATATTTAAGTTCGCAAAAAAATAAATAGATTGACATTTCAAGTGGTATATATTACAATATAAATAGTTAAAATAAATAATGGATAGAGAAAGGGATTTTTTATAATGGAAAATAACATAATAATGCTTGAAGACGAACACGGTTGTATGATTGAATTTGAAACAATCGATGTATTTGAATTTGAAGGTGTAACATATTTCGCACTTCTTGAAGTTCTTCCTGAAGGTCAGGAAAATGATGAAGTTCTTATTATGCAGGTTGAGGGTGACGTTGAGTCAGAAGAGGCTGAGCTTGTAATGGTTGAGGATGAGGCAAGACTTGAGGCTGCATTTAATGAATTTTTAAGACGTGATGAGGAAATGGCAAACGAAGAATAATATCGGCAAAACCATAGAGGTAATGTCAAAATAATTCGTTTTGTAAGTTTTTTTTGAAAAACTACAAATTTCCTATTGAAATTTTGTTCATTATGTGCTATTATAATAACAGAAAAACAAAATAGCTAATTACCCTGAGATTTCGCGTTTAAAAGTCTTTTTTTTACCAACACTTCTTAAAAGGGATATTATCTCCGTTTATGGCGTATACGCCTCCGTTCCTTCGGGAATGCCAGTGGACATATAAAGTAAACGGGATTTAGCCCACCTGCATGAGCAGGTAGAAACTCGACTTTAACTGACGGTTATTTTGGGGTTTTTTTATTGCCTGTTTTTTTATTGACAATACAATATTGAAATGATATAATTAAATATGTATATTTATGATAAAAATTACTTCGGAGGATATTAATGATAACAGGAAAACAAAGAGCGTATTTAAGAAAAATGGCGCATCAGCTTGAACCTATATTCCAAATAGGCAAAGAAGGTGTTACCGACGCATTTATTGACGGACTTAACAAAGCACTTACAAAACGTGAAATTTTAAAGGTGCATATACTTGAAACTGCAATGCTTGATACTCGCGACACCTGCAATTACGTTGCGGAACGTCTTGGAGCGGAGCCGGTGCAGGCAATCGGAAATAAGTTTATAATTTATCGTAAATCCGATGAAGAAAAATACAGAAAAATTGAGTTGCCGAGGAAATGAAAATAGGAATAATGGGCGGTACGTTCAATCCTATCCATAACGCACATCTCTTAATTGCGGAAATGGCAAGGGAGGAATACGGACTTGACCGTGTGATATTTATAACGGACGGCAATCCGCCTCATAAGAGTGCGAACGTTACGGCAAAACAACGCTTTGAAATGACGCATATTGCCATAGCGGATAACAGTGCTTTTGAGGAGGACGATTTTGAAATTAATCGCAGTGAAAAATCGTATACGGTAAACACGCTTGGATATTTAAAAGAAAAATATCCGAATGACGATTTGTTTTTTATAATCGGTGAAGATTCGCTTAATGATTTTGATAAGTGGTACAAGCCCGATAAAATACTTGAAATGTGTTCGCTGCTTGTATTTCCGAGAAAATCGCTAAAGTCGCTTACGGAAACGATAAAGGCCGTAAAAGAAAAAATGAACGGTCGGATATTTCCTATATCAGCACCCGTTTTTAGAATATCTTCAACGGATATAAGAAACAGAGTGAAAAACGGTCAGACGGTAAGATATATGCTGCCTGAAAATGTTAGAGATTATATAAATAAGTATCATCTTTATAAGGAAAACGAAAATGATAGATAATTACAAGAATAAATTAAAGAGTACGCTAAGCGAAAAACGATATAAGCACAGCCTTGGAGTGTGTGACGAGGCGGTAAAGCTTGCCGAAAAGTACGGTGCAGATACCGAAAAAGCATACACAGCCGGAATTTTGCACGATTGTGCAAAGGGTTATGACACAGACGAACAGATAGAACTTTGTCAAAAGTACGGTGTTGTTCTTGATGATATAACGCTTGCGTGTAAGCCTGTCATTCATGCACCGCTCGGTGCCAAAATCGCAAAGACTGAGTATGGAGTGAACGACAAAGACGTGCTTGACGCGATAATGTGCCACACGGTCGCAAAGGAAAATATGTCGCTTTTGGATAAGATAATCTATATTGCGGATATGATTGAGCCTATGCGTGATTTTGACGGAGTGGAGGAGCTTAGGAAAGCGGCGTACGAAAATATTGACAGGGCATTTATTCTTGGACTTAAACAAAGCATTGTATTTAACGCACAGAAAAATAAAATAATACACCCCAATACATTATCGGCATGGAATTATATGCTGATGAACGGAAAACAAAAGGAGGGACACTAAATGACTAAGGTTGAAATTATTCAAAAGGCACTTGAAGATAAGAAAGCGACAAATATAGAAGTGCTTGACGTTGCAGAACAGACATCACTTGCGGATTACTTTGTTGTTGCGTCTTGTCAGTCAACGGTACAGGTAAGAGCGTGTGTTGATGAAATTGAAGAAAAGCTTGAAGAGTCAGGCTTTGAGATAAATCATAAAGAGGGTTACAGAGGCGGCAGCTGGATTTTGGTTGACTGCGGTGACGTAATCGTTCACGTTATGCAGCATGAAATGCGTGAATTTTATGCTATTGAACGTCTTTGGGACGACGTCGGTAACGTAGACGAATCAGAAGAAGAATAAATTTTAAAGGAGCAAATATACAAATGGAGAGTTACAACTTTAAAGCTATTGAAAAAAAATGGCAGGATAAGTGGGAAGAAACAGGTGCATTCCACGCTGAAACAAACAGCAAAAAGCCTAAGTATTATACAATGATAGAGTTCCCGTATCCGTCAGGTGCGGGCTTGCACGTAGGACACCCGAGAAGTTATACGGCACTTGATATTATCGCAAGAAAGCGTCGTATGGAGGGTTACAACGTACTTTATCCGATAGGCTGGGACGCATTCGGTCTTCCTACTGAAAACTTTGCTATTAAAAACAAGGTACACCCGAAAATCGTAACGGCAAAGAATATTGCTAACTTTACACGTCAGCTTAAAATGCTTGGTTTCTCATTCGACTGGTCAAGAGAAATCAACACAACCGATCCGAGCTATTATAAATGGACACAGTGGATATTCTTACAGCTTTTTAAGCACGGACTTGCATATAAGCAGGAAATGCCGATTAACTGGTGTACCGGCTGTAAAGTAGGACTTTCAAACGAAGAAGTTGTAAACGGTGTTTGCGAAAGATGCGGAAGTGAAGTTGTTCAAAAGAGAAAGAGTCAATGGATGCTTAAAATCACCGAGTACGCACAACGTCTTATCGATGACCTTGATGATGTAAATTATCTTGAAAAGATTAAAACACAGCAGAAAAACTGGATAGGCAGAAGTGAGGGCGCAGAGGTTAAGTTTAAACTTTCAACAGGCGATGAAATGATTGTTTACACAACGCGTGCAGATACACTTTTCGGTGCAACTTATACAGTTATGTCACCTGAACATCCGCTTATCGAAAAGATGAAAGATTCAATTACAAATTATGATGAAGTGCTTGCATATAAGACAGAGGCGGCAAAGAAGTCTGAATTTGAAAGAACAGAGCTTGCAAAGGAAAAGACAGGTGTTAAACTTGAGGGAATTTATGCGGTGAATCCTGCAAACGGTGCAAAACTTCCTGTATTTATTTCTGACTATGTACTTGTAACTTACGGTACAGGTGCAATTATGGCAGTTCCTGCACACGACAGCCGTGACTGGGATTTCGCAAAGAAATTCAATCTTCCTATTATTGAAGTTGTTTCAGGCGGTAAGAACGTACAAGAAGAGGCTTATACAGATGTATACAAGGGTAATATGGTAAATTCCGAGTTCCTAAACGGCTTGCCGGTAAAAGAGGCTATTCCTACAATGATTGAATGGCTTGAAAAGCAAGGTCTTGGAAAGAGAAAAGTAAACTTCAAACTTCGTGACTGGGTATTCTCACGTCAACGTTATTGGGGTGAACCTATTCCTCTTGTACATTGTGATAAGTGCGGTTGGGTGCCTATTCCTGAAAGTGAACTTCCTTTGGAACTTCCTGAAATTGAAACATTTGAACCGGGTGAAAACGGTGAATCACCGCTTGCAAAAGCATATGATTGGATTGAAACAACTTGTCCGTGCTGCGGCGGTAAGGCACAAAGAGAAACAGATACAATGCCGCAGTGGGCAGGCTCAAGCTGGTATTTCCTAAGATATATGGATCCGCATAATGATGAGGCACTTGCGTCAAAAGAGGCGTTGGAATATTGGTCACCTGTCGATTGGTATAACGGCGGTATGGAGCATACAACACTTCACCTTTTGTATTCACGTTTCTGGCATAAGTTCCTATATGATATAGGCGTAGTTCCTACAAAAGAACCGTATATGAAACGTACTTCACACGGTATGATTCTTGGTGAAAACAATGAAAAGATGTCTAAGTCAAGAGGTAATGTTGTAAATCCTGATGAAGTTGTAGAAGAATTCGGTGCGGACGCATTCAGAACATATGAAATGTTCATCGGTGCATTCGATCAGTCAACTCCGTGGTCACAGCAAGGTTTGAAAGGCTGTTATAAGTTCCTTGAAAGAGTATGGAACTTGCAGTCAATCGTAAATGACGAAGAAGGTTACAGTGCTGACCTTGAAAAGAATATAAATAAGGCTATAAAGAAAGTCGGCGAGGACTTCGAGAGAATGAAGTTCAATACGGCTATTGCAACTATGATGAGTCTTGTAAATGATTTTTCAAAGAAAGGCAGTGTAACAAAGGGCGAATATAAGACACTTATTACACTTCTAAACCCTGTTGCGCCTCATATGACTGAAGAATTGTGGCTGACTTACGGTAACGGCGAACTTCTTTCACTTCAGCCATGGCCGAAATATGACGAGGGCAAGACTGTTGATGATGAAATTGAAATCGTTGTACAGATTAATGGTAAAATTAAGGATAAACTTATGATTCCGGCAGGTCTTGATAAGGACGGCACACAAGAGGCTGCAATGAATACCGAAAAGATAAAAGGACTTATCGAGGGTAAGAACGTTGTCAAGGTGATTGCAGTACCGGGTAAACTTGTTAATATAGTTGTGAAATAACAGATAAAGCAGACTTCGAGAAATTAGTTCGGAGTTTGAGAAAATGAACTCGTTGGCGTACGTTTGTACGTTAGAGTTTATTTTCACAAAAAGTGCACAGGCAAGCCGTATATCAATGATAGGCTTGCCTGTTATTTGTTATAATTGCAAATTAGTTTTTATAGTATAATATTTTGCACGTTCCGGACAATTTATCGACAGTCTGAAAGGGTGTTGCGGTGCAACACTCTCTTTTAAATTAAATCAGAGGTGATTAGATTAAATGGATAGTTTAATTTACAGTCTTAATGCGACACTTCCCGTATTCCTTGTTATAGTGGTCGGATACGTTCTGAAACAGATAGGAATTCTAAATGACGGATTTGTTAAGACGGCGAATAAGTTTAACTTTGTTGTGACGTTGCCGGTGCTGTTGTTCGTTGACTTGTCAACTACCGATATAATCGGCGATTTTGATATTACATATGTTTTGTATTGTGCATTGGTTACGACAGTGGCATTTTTCGGATTGTGGATTGCGGCAAAGTTTTTGATTAAAGATAAAAAGATAGTGGGTGAGTTTGTACAAGCCGGTTATCGTAGCAGTGCGGCGATATTGGGTGTTGCGTTTATTCAAAATATATACGGCGACAGCGGAATGGCGCCTGTTATGATTATCGGCTGTGTACCGCTTTTCAATATATTTGCGGTGCTTGTTTTGACTTTTGAGGGGGAAAAGGACGGCGGCGGCAAAGGCAATATTATAAATTCACTTATTAATATTGTTAAAAATCCTATTATAATAGGTATTGTTTTGGGTGTTTCGGCGTCACTTTTGAAAATTGATTTTCCCGAAATAATCGATAAAACATTAGCGTCGCTTGCAAAAATGGCATCACCGCTTGCACTTATAACAATCGGTGCGGGCTTTGAGGGACGAAAAGCAATAGCGAAAATTAAGCCGACAATAGCGGCAACTATGATTAAACTCGTTGTCCTGCCGGCGGTATTTTTGCCGATAGCAATAAAGCTCGGTTTCCGTGACCAAGCACTTGTTGCACTTATTATAATGCTTGGCTCACCGACAACTCCGTCAAGCTATATTATGGCTAAAAATATGGGGCACGAGGGTGTGCTTACATCAAGCGTGGTCGTTGCAACGACGCTTATGTCGTCATTGTGCCTTACATTTTGGATTTTTGTTGCGAGGTACTTCGGATATATAATATAAAGAGAACGGCAGGCGACAACTTGTCGCCTGCCCAAAAATCACATCTTACGATGTAATTTTTGAGTATTTTCAGAGAAAAAATCATAAAGTTC
>ERZ791926.773-NODE-773-length-21912-cov-5.365695_pt1 | contig 21912 bp, 20 predicted proteins | sample MGYA00510131_ERZ791926 | MGnify/ENA primary metagenome ERZ791926 (study PRJEB30046, sample SAMN00792052) | human gut metagenome | study: EMG produced TPA metagenomics assembly of the A metagenome-wide association study of gut microbiota in type 2...
AGAAGTTAATGCCGCTAAACAGGAAGTGGATGCTGCTAAACAAGAAGCAAAGGCTGCTAAGCAGGAAGCTGAAAATGCAAAGACTCAATCCGATGCTAAAATAGCTGAACTTGAAGCCATAATTAAAGAGCTTCGTAAAAATCTTAAATAAAGACCTTGCATGACAATGCACTTTACTTAATAACATCAACAGCCCGGACATATCTTAATTGATAATATCCGGGCTGGTTTAATATTATATTTATAAAATAATTATTAGATAAGCAATGAACATTACTACTTGCTCCATCATGTAGTTCTTTGCTTTTTCTGTTGATTCTGCATAATTTTCAAGATTCAAATAATATTGAATTGTTAACATATCATGCATAGTATAAATCAACTTTATAACATGCAAATGATGTAATTCTTAAAACACCGCAATACAGCCTATGCCATATTGCGGTGTACATTCTCCGAACAATGCCGGAAACCATAATTTTTAAAGATTATAACACCCCTTAAATGCACTTGCATCCACCTTAACTGATGCTGTGTCATAATCAATTTTTTTGAGACTGATACAGTCTATGAAAGCTTCTGAATCAATCTTTTGAAGCGACTTTGGACAAACCACTTCTTCAAGATGTATACAATTTTCAAATGCATTGTTGCCAATCTCTTTTACACCTTCCGGAAGAACAACTTTGACAATATCTGTACGCTCTGAAAAAACATCTTCTGATATGTACGAGAAGTCTGACATATCAATCTCTTTCATTGTTTTGTTGTAAAGGTATACTTTGATTCTTTCCTTCATACTCCCCACCCCGCATATTCTTTATTGTTCTAATAATTTTGCTATCAGCGGACTTACTGCTGATGCCTGTGCTTCGTAGAAGCTCTGTGGACTGTTTTTCATTATACTTTGAAATGCCTGTGACATTGCCGGCATGACCACACTGTTTAACTGTAATTCATCAAAATGCTTTAAATCAGGAACTGATGTTGATGAAACTGAATTGCTGCTGTCAGCTGACTGGATTTTTGAATCAGTGCTGTTTCCCTGTCCGTTAATTTTTTCAAGAAGTTCTGTAATTGTATTCTGAAAATATTCATAATCTTCATAACTAAAAAGTTCACTGCTCATATATGAATTCAGCTTACTGCCGCTGCCTGAACCGATTGAATGCACCTCTGTATTAACTGAAAGACCAGGATAATATGTACTTCCTGCATTTCCTGTGCTTACATATGCATGGCTCAAATCTGTTGCCTGCATTGAATCAGTTGTCCATGAATCGTTGCTCAACGCACCGTCTAATATGTCATTAATCTTATTTATGTAATTAACCGTCTCATCATATGGAGGAACACCACCATACTTCTGAACTGCACCACATCCGGCATTGTAGCCTGCAAGTGCAAGTGAAACATTGCCATTATAATCATCTAAAAGCCATGACAGAAGCTTGGCACCTCCGGTTATGCTCTGCCTTGCATCATATGGGTCTTCCACGCCATATGATTCTGCCGTTGATGGCATAAGCTGCATTATTCCCATTGCACCGCATGATGATGTGGCATTGACATCAAAACCTGATTCTGCCTGTGCTACAGCTTTTAAAAGATTAACATTAACTCCATATTCCTGTGAAACATCTTCAAAAATCTCATCGAGTGTCTCATCGCCGCATGAACGGTTATATACATTATCAAATGATGTAGCCTGACCTGTCTTATCTGCCGGACCCTGTACAAGATATTGATTACCATCTAGTATTGTAACCGGTTGAATTACATTCATTCCCATCTTCCCTGCCTTCTAATATTAATATATTCATTATAAGCCTTTTCAAGTATCTGTCTTTCATTGGCAAATCGTAACAGATGAAATGCCTCATGGTACTTATAATACCCGGAATCTTCAAAAAACTCTTCTCTCTGCGGTTTGCTGTAAAAGCTGTCCGCAGCACAAAGATACCAATGAACAGTCTTTTTTATCGTATCTGACACTGTATTAAACGTATATTGTGTGTCGCCTATATACTTAACTATCTTAACGGATGCACCGCTCTCTTCCAATACTTCCCTTACCGCAGTATCCTGTGGTTCTTCTCCCGGTTCTACCGTTCCTTTCGGAAGAACCCAGCCTTCATATCTGTTCTTGTAATTCTTGTACAATACAAGAATCTTGCCTCTGAAAATAACCACGCCACCACAGCTTGTTGCTTCAGCCATTGCAATTCCTCCTGTGATATATGTTAATTATACAACTAAAGAATCACAATATCAACCAATGAATCAGTATTCTTCTTATTTAAAATACAAAATCAGTATTTTCAATCAATATTTTTCAATCAATATTCATCAAAAAATGCATCCAGAAGTGCTTTTGTTACCTGCTGTGCACCAGGCACGCCTGTATATCCACCTTCAAGTATAACGCAGAAAGAAATCTGCGGATTTTCATATGGTGCATAACCGATAAACCATGAATGTACCCTGTCGCTGTTATCAAACTGTGCCGTTCCTGTTTTTCCGGCAACTGTATATGATGTATATGTAAATGCGTAACCTGTACCCTCAGTCACAACCGCACGACAGAACTCTCCAATTGTATCAGCCTCAGACGGCGTACATACAACAGACTTCTGTTTTGGTGTTGTCGTACTCACAACATCGCCAGAACGCGTTTGGACTTTTTCAACAAAATACGGCTGCATCATAACACCTCTGTTTGCAATTGAAGAGATAATCATAAGATTGTGCATAGGTGAAACCATTGTTTTACCCTGACCGATACCGGTCTCCTGAATCTCACTTACCCCTGAATTTTCGTCAAGTGTAAAGCTGCTGACGCTCGACTCTATTCCAATATCAAGATTTTTGTTATAATAAAAATCTTCGCAGAGCTGTCTGTATTTTGAAAGATTCAGCCTGAATCCTATTGTTGAAAATACACCGTTACACGAATTGGCAAATCCCAGTTTTAAATCCTGATGTCCATGGACAGAACCATTATAACATGGAATTGTTGTTCCTCCGTTGACATAGGCACTTCCTGTACAGTCAAAAGAATAATTTTCATAATCAGGATATTCCCTTACATATTCAAGAGCAGTAAGTACCTTAAACGTAGAACCCGGCGAATAAAGTCCCTGTGTTGCCCTGTTAAGAAGCACAGAATCAGAGCTGTCATAGCCAAGCCACTCACTGTACATTTCAGGTGCTTCATTCGGATCATAATCCGGCTTTGAAACCATTGCGAGAACCCTTCCTGTCGAAGGTTCCATTGCAACTACTGCACCTTTATTACTTCCCAGTGCCTTATATGCAGCCTCCTGAAGCTTTGGAACAAGCGTTGTAACAACATCATATCCAACTGATTTCTCACCGCTCAGATCATCTGAGAGCTGATTAATTATATTACCTGATGTGGACAATAATTCATAATTGGCAACACCTTCAACACCTGTTTTTGCAGAAGCCAGTCCTACAACATGGCAGAACACTTCGGAAAACGGGTAAACTCTCGTCTCATTTCCATCCTCATCAATATCTGTTTCTGCAAGGATCTGTCCGTCAGCTGCAAGAATGTTACCTCTGACGACCTTATTTTCAAGATTATCGATTCGCTTATTATAAGGATTATTTACAATTGTAGAAGCCTCAAAGACATTAAAATATACAAGATAACCTGCCATCATGAGAAATAATGCAACGAAAATAAATGATATTACATTAGTTTCACGATTTCTAAGCCCCTGCTTTTTTTTATCAACTATATCATTAGGCTTTGTGTTTTTCTTTTTTAAGTTTCGTGTTTTTACCTGCTGATTCATTCTTAATTTCAACCTCGTCCTGTCTCATATTATACATTCCGTTAATCAATGCAAACATTATAAGTGAACTTACAATAGAACTTCCGCCGTAACTTACAAAAGGAAGCGTAACACCTGTCATAGGTATCATCTTCATAGCACCTCCAACCGTAAGAAACACCTGAAATCCATATGTAACACCAAGTCCTACTGCCACAAGCCTGTAAAACAGTGTTTTACATCTTGAAGCAATATTCATCATCAGTATAAGATTATTAAGACATATAAGCAGCAATGCAACTGCAAATATAGCACCGAACTCCTCTGTTATTGCCGAAAACATAAAATCCTTTTCAGCAACAGGAATTTTATCCGGAAGTCCCTGTGCAAGTCCACTTCCAAACCACGACCCCATACCTATCGCAAATAATGACTGGCATATCTGGTAACCTGTTGAATCTATTGTGCTCCAAGGATCTTTCCAAATAAGGACACGCTGTCTTACATGGTTGAAAATCTTATATGCACCAGCTGCAGCAACACTTCCGGCAGCAAATCCTATTCCGACATAGCTAAGTTTCCTTGTCGCAATAAAGAGCATCATAAGATAAACAACGAAAAATATAAGTGCAGCACCCAGATCTTTTGATATTACAAGTATAATAACGTGAATTGCCGCTATAACAGTAACTTTTACTGTCTGTTCAAATGACGTAGATTTATTAAACATTGAAGCAACAAACATCACAAACAGAATTTTAACAAATTCTCCAGGCTGTACAGAAACAGGTCCCAGTGTAAGCACAAGATTAGCACCGAATACTTCCGTGCAGAAAAGCACAGCAAGCAGGAGTGTAATACCTGTTATGCAGTAAATCCAGCCCATATTTCTAAAACTCTTTACTCTTTTTAACAACGCCGGTATAAAAAAAGTAATAATAGTTCCACCGGCTGCAATCAGAAACTGCTTCACACATTTATCATAATCAAGACGACAAATCATTATAAATCCAACCGCCATAAGCATACACATATTATTTACAAGCAGACGCGAAGCTTTTGGGTATAAAACGTCATACACAAATATCGTAACAAAAAGATATATAAACTGTGCGAAATATAATATAAGATATTTTATATCTTCATTATTAAGCTGATAAAGTATCAAAAAGCCCAATAAATGTATCATAAACATTATTACATTCTGAAATGCGTATGTAAACTTTCGCTTCTCTTCTTTCATAACGGCACCACGATATGCCGCTGCCGCATAAAAGCAGAGCAAAAATGCAAATATATACTTTGATACTTCTATAAACACTAACTGCATTATTCCACTCCTACAGCATAATGACCTGTCCATGCAGTTTCATCATGCATATTATCATAATCCTTTCTGATATAATCAGGATTAATCTCTTCTAAAAGACTGCTGTCATAGCCGACATCAATTCTTTTTGCACTATACATAACACTATGGCAGAAAGAACATACGCTTTCAACCATATATGTTCCGCTTCGTTTATTATTAAGATAAATAATTCCGTTATTATGATCACACAATCCGTAAGTTTTTCTTACGCACTGCTTTGAAATCATAACAGGCACAAATCCTTCTGCAACAAATTCTGTCGGAACACCATAATTTACCATATTCATCTCTTTATAATTAAGCTCATATGGCAGTGTTATTCTTGTCAGTTCACAACCACATACTGATATTATGTCACGAAGCTGCAATACCGAAAAACTATTCCAGCAATACAATCCGGCATCTGTGACAATCTTTGGAACAAATCCTGTCTTTTGTCCTAGATTTCCAAGGCACCCAATTTCTTCAAGATTTCTCACAAGGAACATCTCTATATTACATGAACGGATGTTTTCAATTAATGAGCCAAAAATCCTGTTTTGCGACTGTGTTATTATATATGGAAGTGCAGCTGTAACATTCTGTGAATCTGCAAGTTCTTTAATATTTTTCCTGCATTCATCATCATCAAACAACTTAAAATCAGCATACACATTATCATTATTCAGCCCTGATAAAATATATGACTTTAATTGTCCTTTGGTTTTCAAATAAACCGAGGTCCTGTATTTTCCATCATATATACTATCATTGACTGTTCCAGATATATCTTTTGATGATGCTTTACATACATTATATACCGATTCATCCACAGTCTGTCTTCTGTATTTATCAAGAATTGTTTCTGTGAGCTTTTCTATTCCTTTTCTTCGTAAATCGTTAAGAATACTTACAGGAACAAATATATTTGTGCCGATATCTGCTGTAATCTTTCCGGCTGTAAAGTCTGTATTTCCAAGCTTTGAAAGATTCTTTATACAGCTTTCAACCGTAGCCGGCTGTTTTCCGGCAATCTCAGCAGATGCACCAAAAACGCTTACCTTTGTATTACATGCTTCAAGTTCAAGCTTCATCGGCTTGCCACATTCTGCCGTAAAAAGCATATTTACTGGCTTCTTTAGAGTGCCGGCCTGCGAAGCATATTTTTCAGCAATTTCTTTTGTGACAGAACCGTTTTTCATTCTGTAAATGATTCTGTCTTTATATAAAGGAAGTTTTCTTGACAGATTAACAGTAAATGTACTTCCCTTTTTGTATGAATCACCACTTGTATATGCATTATCAGAATCAATTTCAAACACATCCTGCGGATTAATATCAGTGAGTGCCTTAAAAAGAATTCTTCCGTTATCATTTTTTACAACCTGGAGTGCCTTCACTCCCATGTGATTCGGTCGTGACAGCGACATCATGCTCTTTCCTTTTTCACTGTTGTAGTATCCGCTTGTAAATGAACCCCTGTTAAATATATCTAGCAGCATATTCTTATCTTCCTGCGATACGTGATATCCTTTTCGTCCATTTTCAAGATACATGTCTGTATATTTTCTGTAAATTGATGTGACACCGGCTGCATATGTAACATTTTTCATTCTGCCTTCAATTTTCATTGAATATACTCCCGCATCAATTATATCAGGAAGAATATCTAGTGCACACATGTCTTTTGGACTTAAAGGATATGATGACTTTGAATCATTTATCACTTTATCATTATTAACAACCGAATAATCAAGACGGCAAGCCTGTGCACATCTTCCTCTGTTGCCACTTCTTGTTCCATTCATACTGCTTAACAGGCACTGTCCCGAATAGCAGTAACACAAAGCCCCATGCACAAAACTTTCTATTTCTATATCACATTTTTCATGAATCTGTCTTATTTCATCAAGCGTAAGCTCCCTCGCCGTAACAATACGCATTGCACCCATCTCTTTTAAAATGGATGCACCTTTTTCTCCCGTAATTGTCATCTGCGTACTTGCATGCATGTGCATATCAGGGAATGCACTGTGAAGTATCTTAAACACACCCATATCCTGAACTATACATGCGTCAAGTCCTGCCTCATAAAATGGTGCAATATAATCGACAAGCTCATGCGTACACTCATTTTCCTTCAAAAGAGTATTTACAGTAAGATAAATCTTCTTGTCACGTAAATGAGCATAATCTAACGCTCTTATCATCTCTTCTTTGTTAAGATTGCCTGCATATGCCCTCGCACCAAACATGTCACCGCCAAGATAAACCGCATCAGCTCCGGCATTTATCACGGCTTTCATAATATCATATGAACCCGCCGGTGCAAGCACTTCTACATTGTGATTCTTCAACTCTGACTCCTATTTTGCATTAAGTTCTGTTTCTAACTGAACAATATTTTTCTGATATTTAGCAATTTCTTTTTTTAATTCTGTTATCTCTTTTTCTGCTGCATCTGTCTTAATCTGTGCAGCTATGAGTTCATGTTTTAAATCATATATCTCTTTGTCTTTATTCTCGATTTCTTCTGAAAGACTGTCACCGAGCTTTTTGGCCTTAAAATAGTCATCTGCTATGTTAAGATACATAAGATTAGCACGAACTTCCGCATTCTGTCTGCGAAATGAATCTTCTTTGCTGTACTCAGCAAGCTTGTTATTAATATAAGATGCAACTTTCTGTAGATATTCCTCACTCTCATATCCACTTAATGTAAATACTTTTCCACCCAAAATTACTTCTGTATTATTTTTTGATGACATGAAAACGCCCTCCAATACTTTATCCGAATTATTTAATTATATCATTTTTATACTTTTTGTTCAATCCCCAGATTAAGATACGCCTCGTTCGTTGCAACACGTCCTCTCGGCGTTCTGTTAATAAATCCATTCTGTATAAGATAAGGCTCATATACATCTTCAAGTGTTCCGGCATCTTCACCGATAGATGCTGCAAGAGTGTCAAGGCCCACCGGACCACCGCCGAATTTCTTTATTATTGTGCCAAGTATAAGCCTGTCATTTGCATCAAGACCATCCCTGTCAACATCTAAAAGATTAAGTGCATAATCGGCAACCTCGCCTGTAATTCTTCCGTCATATTTCACTTGTGCAAAATCACGCACTCTCTTTAACAGACGGTTGGCAAGTCTCGGGGTTCCTCTTGAACGTCTTGCAAGTTCGTTGGCTCCCTGCGAATCAATCTCTACACCAAGTACATTGGCAGAACGGATTATAATTGTCTCAAGTTCTTTTACCGTGTAATACTCAAGATGATTTACCACTCCGAATCTGTCTCTTAAAGGTGCGGACAAAAGACCTGCTCTTGTTGTTGCACCGACAAGTGTGAACTTAGGTAGTTCAAGACGAATTGAACGTGCTGTTGCCCCTTTTCCTATCATAACATCTATCTGGTAATCTTCCATTGCCGGATACAAAACTTCTTCAACCTGCCTGTTAAGTCTGTGAATCTCGTCAACGAACAGAACATCCCCCTCAGCAAGATTATTAAGGATTGCCGCCATTTCACCCGGTTTTTCGATTGCCGGTCCTGACGTCACTTTAAGATGTGTTCCCATCTCATTGGCAATTATCCCTGCAAGTGTTGTCTTTCCAAGTCCCGGAGGTCCATAGAAAAGTACATGGTCAAGTGAATCATTACGTGCTTTTGCAGCTTCTATATACACTTTCAGGTTGCGTTTTACTTTTTCCTGTCCAATGTAATCTTCAAGAGCAAGCGGACGTAAATTATTTTCAATTTTTATATCTTCTTCAACAAGCTCTGTTGAAATCACTCTTTTTTCCATCAAATTCCCTCTCAGATAAGTCTTTTAAGTGCTTCTTTCAAAATAGTCTCTGTATCTTTTTCTTCTATATTTTCTATACTCTTAACTGCACGAAGTGCTTCAGCATTGCCATAGCCGAGTGCAACAAGTGCCTCAACTGCCTCATTCCTTGCACTGAAATCAACTGACATGCCGGTGCTGCTCTCCTGATGTGCCAGTGCCTGCTCAAATGCATCTGAAAGCTTAATCCTGTCTTTAAGCTCAATTATAAGCTTCTGTGCTGTTTTAGCACCTATTCCCGGTGCACTTGATATAAGCTTTACATCATCTGATAGCACGGCAAATCTCAAATCATCAGGAGAAATTGTTGAAAGAATTGCCAAAGCACCTTTCGGTCCTATACCATTTACATTGATAAGCATCTTAAATATTTCAAGGTCATCTCTTGTGAGAAAACCATAAAGGCTGTGTGCATCTTCCCTTATCTGCAAATATGTATATACCTTTACCTGCTCACCCGTAACGCAGAATTCACTTATAACAGTTGCAGGAACACGGATATTAAAGCCGATACCATTATTTTCAACAACAATAGCATCTTCCATTATCTCTGTAAGTTCTCCTTTAATATAGGAAATCATATCTCTTTCTCCATTCCCAGACAATAATTAACAAACTGCTGTGCAGTTCTTCCTGAAATGCCGCCATGGCTTAATTCCCACTTATTTGCTTCTAACTTGAGTTCGTCATCTGACATAGTCACGCCGCTTCTTCTTGCAAGTTCGATAACAATCTGGAAATACTCCTGCTGTGTCGGTTTTGAATAACAAATCTGACATCCGAAACGATTTACCAGTGAAAGCTTTTCTTCCATCGTATCTGAACGGTGTAAGCCGTTTGATGACTCCATATCATCACGATCATTCCATGTTTCTTTGATAAGATGTCTTCTGTTAGATGTTGCATATATAAGGATATTTTCAGGCTTAGTCTCAACGCCTCCTTCAATTACAGCCTTTAAGAACTTGTATTCAATCTCAAATTCCTCAAATGACAAATCATCCATATATATTATGAAGCGATAGTTACGGTTCTTTATCTGTGCTATTACATTTGATAAATCTTTGAACTGATGTTTATATATCTCAATCATCCTTAATCCGTCATCATAATACTGGTTGACAATTGCCTTAATACTTGTAGATTTACCTGTTCCGCTGTCACCGAATAAGAGGACATTGTTGGCTTTCTTTCCTTTTACAAATGCTTCTGTATTCTCAACAAGCTTCTTTTTCTGGATTTCATATCCGACAAGGTCAGTAAGCATAACTTTGTCCATATTGTTAATTGCCATAAATTTAACGCTGCCGTCAGGATTATTGCCGATTCTGAATGCTTTGTTAAGACCAAACATGCCAACACCGTAATCCTTATAAAATGTAGTAACACCATCAAAAAACTCTTCGTCTGTTGTTGCGGCTGCAAGTTTTTCGCTTAATGTGCGTACTTTTTCGCTTACATTTCTGTTATACATAAGTTCTTTTTTCACAATTGCTTTGTAGTTTGTAATAAGTGAAAAACAATTTATTGAAAGTTCTTTTTCAATCTCGCTGAAATCATAGTGGAACAGCTTTCTGAATATTCCGAAATCATTCATGGCAAATGTGTTGACACTTCCGTCATTGGCACCGACCTTCTCACATGTTATGCTGAATGGGTTTTCTGTTGTGATAAGTATAAATGTAAGATAATTCTGCCATAGGTTCTTATCAAATCCATAATCTGTCGCGATTTTAAGAATTCTTTTAATCTGCGTATAGATTTCTCTTGTAAGTTCCTCTTTTCCCGTATCCTCAACATCAAACTTTCTGAAAATGTCTGCCATGCGTGAAAGGATGCTGTCTTCATCCATATCACCGTATATTATCAGTCTTGAAATTTCTTTGTACATAGCTTATTTTCTCCATTCCATTTCATAATTAAAATTAAGTGTATTTCTTATTATACTATATCAATAAAGTTTTTTGTCAAATATTTTCTTATTTTATTTGAGTTATGACCTATTTCTTATTATTGAACTATTGACACAAAAGAAATTAATGATATAATCAACAAAGGACTTTGGGTAGTCCGCAATACTATATTTTTTCATTTTTTAAAATGGAGAGGACTTTTAATGAAAGCTATTGCTTCAATCAACACCGTTATCTACACCCTGTTGACTGTATTGTATTTTTATCAGTTTATATATATTGTGATAGCCTTAATCGGTGAAAAACGAAAGAAGAAGCAGCCAGAATACGAACCTAAGAAACTTCACAGGTTCGCTTTTATTATTGCAGCCCGGAATGAAAATGCCGTAATCGGTAACCTGATTAAGAGCATCAAAGCACAGAACTACCCTTCTGAACTTATTGATGTTGTTGTCGTTGCTGATAACTGTACGGATAACACAGCCGAGATTGCAAGAAGCTGCGGTGCAATTGTATATGAACGTTTTAACAAGGTATTAGTCGGTAAAGGCTATGCTCTTGACTATGCATTCAACAAGATAAAAGAAGATGAAGGTGATTATACCGCCTACGACGGTTATTTTATTTTTGATGCGGATAATGTCATTGACAGAAATTATGTCCGTGAAATGAACAAAACTTTTGATCAGGGGTATCGTGTGGTCACAAGTTATCGTAACTCAAAAAATTTCGATACCAATTGGATTACATCAGGATATTCGCTCTGGTTCTGCCGCGAAGCAAAATATCTTAATAATCCACGAATGATTCTTAAAACAAGCTGTGCTGTATCAGGAACAGGCTTTCTTACAAGCAGTGAGATTATTAAGAAAAATGGTGGTTGGAAATGTAATCTTTTGACAGAGGATATTCAGTTTTCAGTTGTTAATATTCTTGAGGGAGAAAAAATCGGCTACTGTGATTCGGCAATGTTCTATGATGAACAGCCGGAGACATTTAAACAGTCATGGAACCAGCGTATGCGTTGGTCAAAGGGCTTCTATCAGGTAATGTTCAAATATGGTCGTGAACTGATAGCCATGGCATTCAAAAAACGTCAGATGTTCGTATCATGTTATGATATGTTTATGACACTTGCTCCTGCTACTCTTCTTTCAGTAGGCTGCATGCTTTTGAATCTCATATTTTTAGTGCTTGGTGCACATAACTTTACTTTATTTAAAAAGGTATTTCCGGTCGCTATGGAATCAATCGGTTTTGCCTGTGCAAGCTTTTATCTGCTTATGTTTTCAATCGGATTGCTGACAGTAATAACAGAATGGAAGAAGATTCTTGCTTCTCCTAAGAAAAAGATTATTTCGCTGTTCACTTTCCCATTATTTATGCTTACATATATTCCAATTTCTCTTGTCGCTTTATTCAAGCGTGTTGAGTGGAAACCTATCACACACTGTGTTTCCAAATCTATGGAAGAAATTGAATTGCAGCAGCAATATAAACAATAAAAGAAACGGCATTCAGTTAATCTGAAATGCCGTTTCTTTATTTTTGTCCATATGCTCTTTCAGTGCGTTTCACCACCATAGCTGATACAATTCCTATTACTGCTCCAGTCACTGTTCCGGTTATCATAAGTACAGGAAGATAATATACTATCGCACCGCTTCCCATTATAAATACAGCTGCAATTATCTGCCCTATATTATGAAGTACTCCGCCGGCAACACTTACACCAACAGACGAAAAAAACTGTATTTTCTTTAGTATTATCATTATTATCATGCTAAGAACCGCTCCTGACATGCTGAACAAGAAGCTGTTCAAATTGCCAAAAAGAACAGCAGTTAATGTTATTCTTATGAGATTAACTGCAACTGCTTCTTTTATTCCGACAACATATAAAATCGTTATTATAGCAATATTGGGAAGTCCTACCTTAATTCCCGGAACCGGAAGCGGCACGGAAATCACGCTTTCGATATAGCCAAATATCATCGCCAAAGCCGTAAGTACACCGCAAAGTGCGAGTTTTTGCGTCCGTATTGAATTCTTCATATTTTCATTCACCTGTTTTTATTTGTTAATTTTTATTTATATATTTTATTACCCGTTTTCATCTATCTGACAAGCGAATCTACATTGCCTTCACCGCCCTGTATCTCGACAACCACGCGATGCGGAAGGCACACTATCGTCTCTCCATTCTTACTTATCTTTCCTGTTTTTTCACACAATTTATCAGGACAGTCGGCATCTTTCATATAAACTGTACCATCTTCTATAACTACAGTATTACTGCCGCCCTGATAACCCTCAACAGTAACAGACGCATTTTTGTCAAGAGAAAGCATATAGACAATATTTCCGTCTACCTTCACAAATGCTGTAATACCATCCTTTTTTACAACAAAATTAATAATCAAAAATGCTGCTGCACATACAATAATCAATGTCGCTATCAGCATTATATCTCTTTTAATCTTCTTTTTTTCCAAATGTCATTCTCTCCGAAATATTAATTAGTACCTTTTAAAGTTACTTATATAATATACACTTTAAACCGTAAAAACACAATATTATCATTTATATGTTTTGTATTACATTTGTTTAAAATGCGTGGTATATTATATATCTCAATGGTGAGAAGAATGCAATTAAAATGCCAACAGACGTACAATTTAAAGACGAACTCAGTGCAACAAGTACGATATTCAAAACATTTGACAGTGATATTGATAATATGAGTTCTCGTTGGGGAATGTTTTGAAAATCATTCTCAGACATTGGAGATACAATAACAACAAAATGGAAACAAGTTACTGACTAATCTTAGCAAATCCTTATTGTGCAGTGCAAAGAATGTTAATTATGAAAAATTTAATTAAGATTACACCTGAGAAAAGAGAACAGCTTTCGCCATTCTCTTTTCTACAAAATATAGTTTTCTATCTAGCTTTCTATTATACCATCGTTGTCGTCTTCTTCAGTATCAATTGTGCAATCACAATTTGTACATTCCCAACAACCGTCCCAATACATAACTCCGCTACAATTAGGACAATTCTTAAAATATCTTTCGCTCGTATCTTCTTCTAATTCACCAGAACAATATGGACAATGACTATATTCGGATTCATCATACACATTATCACAATATGAACACGTCTGCATAAATTTCACCTCCTTGTTGAATTTATGCTTGTATTATACCATAAAAATAACGACACCGTACATCACTTTCGCAACATACAATGCCGTTATCATAGTGGAGTAGACGGGAGTCGAACCCGTGTCCAAAAGCCCATTCACTGTTCTTCTACTATTATAGTTGATTGCTTCGGTTTCCCTCATTCCCTCCGGCATAAGAAAATCAACATCCTCATGCTTTCAGTAGCTTCATGATACGCCCACAGTCTCAAAGCTTTGACTGAGTCGTTTCCTACATGGTCGAAGCCTGGGTCCTAAAGTGTAGGTGCTCTAGGTCAGACTGCTGCCATTAGGCAGCGTAAGCTAAATTTTCGTTAGCATTTATATTTAGATTTGTGATTTGACGCATCACCTGCGAATAGCTTCACCAGCTTCAAAACCCCTGTCGAAACCTTTACTACCCCTTGTGGATAGCTGTGAGATACATACTATCACTGTAAATTTATATTGTCAACCCCAAACAGGACTAAAAACACCAAATTAAATCAATAGTTTAATTCATAAAATTCAAATTATATCTTCGGCTGTAGCTTTGAATACAATTATCCCAGATTTCTTACCTTAAAGTCTTTTAAAGCTTCTCTTTGCTGGTCTTTCTTTGCAATAGAGTCTCTCTTATCATAGAGTTTTTTACCTCTTGCAAGACCAATTTCCATTTTTACACGTCCTTTGCTTAAATATACTTGCAAAGGTACTATTGTAAATCCCTTCTGTGCCGTCTGTCCCTCAAGTTTATTAATCTCAGACTGATGAAGGAGCAGCTTTTTCGGACGAAGCGGGTCTTTATTAAAAATATTTCCTTTTTCATAAGGTGTAATATTCATATTAATAACAAAAACCTCACCGTTGATTATCTGTATATATGCCTCTTTTATTGAGCATTTTCCCTGTCTTAAAGACTTAACCTCAGTACCGTGAAGTACAAGTCCAGCCTCATATTTCTCGTCTATAAAATAGTCATAATAAGCCTTTTTATTATTAGCAATCAGCTTATTTCCACTTGATTCTTTCATATTATCTCCTTATTCTGCCAGTTCAAAATCTATAGTTCTAAGAATCTTATCACAGTTGATAACCTTAACATTAAGTCTCTGACCAAGCTTGAATGTCCTTCCTGTTGTCTCATTTACCATCTCATAATGATTCTCGTCATAAATATAATATCCGTCACGAAGCGAGGCTACACTAATCATTCCTTCAATTGTATTCGGAAGTTCTACATATATTCCCCATGCGGTCATTCCGGATACAACACCCTCAAATGTCTCTCCGATATGTTTTTCCATATACTGTACCATTTTCAACTTATCTGTATCTCTTTCTGCATCATCAGCCCTGCGTTCTGTAGCACTTGTCTGCTTTGCGACTTCAGGAAGAATAGCAGCAAAATGCTCACTTCTCTTACCACTCATACCACCATGCAGATTTTCTTTAATAATTCTGTGAATCTGTAAATCAGGATATCTTCTGATTGGCGATGTGAAATGACAATAATACTTAGCAGCAAGTCCGAAATGACCTACGCACTCCGTTGTATATGATGCTCTTTTCATAGAACGAAGTGTAAGGCGTGCAATTAAATTCTCCTCGTCGCTTCCCTCTATTTTCACCAAAAGCTTCTGAAGCTCCTTCGGATGAATCTCATCACCTATTTTTATCGAATATCCAAAATTATTGATAAATGTTCCAAGCCTTCTTATCTTCTCAGGATCAGGATTTTCATGACTTCGGTAAAGGAATGGTATTTCCTGCCAGAAATAATCTTCTGCCACTGTCTCATTTGCAATAAGCATGAAATCTTCGATAATTCTTGTCGCTGTATTTCTGTCATACGGCTTTATTTCCACCGGTTCACCCTTATCGTTAAGCGTAATCTTTGTCTCCGGAAAATCAAAATCAATCGAACCGCGTTTGAATCTTCTCTGACGCAGTATCAGTGCAAGCTTTTCCATAAGTCTGAACATATCAGCAAAATCTTTATACTCGTTTAAAATTTCTTCATCTTCATTTTCAAGAATCTTTTTTACATTTGTATAAGTCATTCTTCTGTCAACATTGATTACAGACTCACATATCTTATGTGAAATCACATTGCCTTTTTCATCAATATCCATAAGACAGCTGAGTGCAAGCCTGTCACAGCCCTGGTTAAGTGAACATATTCCGTTGGACAGCTTATGCGGAAGCATCGGTATAACACGGTCAACAAGATAGACACTTGTTCCTCTCTTATATGCTTCTTTGTCAAGAGGACTGTATTCTTTTACATAATTGCTCACATCTGCGATGTGAACTCCAAGGTGATAGATTCCATTTTCCTCAGATACAGTTATTGCATCATCCAGGTCTTTTGCATCTTCACCATCTATAGTAACTGTCTGCAAATCACGCAAATCAACTCTTCCGGCATAATCTTTAGGCGACAGTTCATCAGGAATATCATTTAATGATTTCATTACACTTTCAGGAAATTCCATCGGAAGGTCATATGCTTTTATTATAGACATAATATCCGTTCCCGGGTCATTAATATGCCCTATAATCTCCTTTACGCGACCTTCCGGGTTCTTTTTCAATGTACCATAAGAAGTAAGCTCTACAACAACTTTATGTCCTGTCACGGCCCCCATAGACTTTTCCTGTGGCACAAAAATGTCATAGCAGATTTTCTTATTGTCCGGAACAACAAATCCAAATGTTTTACTCTTCTGGTATGTTCCAACCACCTCTTTTATCTGATGCTCAAGAATCTTGAGAATCTTGCCTTCACATCTCTTATCTCCATGTTTTTCTGCTGTTATGGCAACCATAACTTTATCCATATGAAATGCTCCGCCATCGTCAGATTCTTTGATAAAAATATCATCTTCCCTGCCTTCGACAACAACAAAACCAAAACCACGGCTTGTCTTCTGATATATTCCAATAATAGCTGTATTTTCAGGCTTACTGTATTTGCCTTTTTTTGACACACCTATTCTACCCTCTGCTACAAGTGAATCAAGTACCGCCTGCAGCTCATGTCTGTCCTCTTTCGGAACCTGCAGAAGTATTGCAAGCTCCTTAGTTTTCATTGGTACATAGAGGTCGTTATGCAAAATAAGATCCTCCAGCATATTTTTTCTGTCTTCAAACACTTTATCATATGTTCTTTTTGATTTATGTCCCATAACAATCCTCCCTGTTTTTGCCGTGATTGGCATGTCGCCTGCGTAAAAAAAGATGCCCTTCAAGCTATCCTTAAAGAGCATCCTTATAACTTTTTAGAAACTAATATTCAATATAGCGGCAATAACAATAAATGCAATTGCAAGTATCTTTGTAAATAATACAAGCTTACCTTCCATTGAACGTCCTTTATTCTTACCCCAGTAAGTATCAGCAGCACCGCTGATTGCACCAGACAAGCCTGTCTGCTTGCTTTCCTGCATAAGAACTATAATTGTTATTGCAATACAAACTAATATAAAAAGTCCCATAAGTAATACTCTAAATGTATCTGCCCATGACATTCCAAACATCAGTAACACCTCCTACTTGGTTAAAATCGTCACACAATAGTATAATTTTAACACAAGCATTTAATAATATCAAGTATTTATTATTTCTTTATCAAGAGAGATTCACCAGTCATTTCTGCCGGCTTCTCAAGTTCCATAATATCTATAAGAGTAGGAATAATATCGCAAAGCTTGCCATTCTCTTTAAGAGTATATGCCTCATCATAATTTACAAGTATAAATGGAACCGGATTTGTTGTATGTGCTGTATATGGTTCGCCATTGTCATCAATAAGCTTTTCAGCATTACCATGGTCAGCACAGATAAACATTACACCATCAACTTCCTTAACAGCCTCTACTACCTTGCCTACACACTCATCAACAGTCTCTATTGCCTTAACAACAGCGTCCATGATACCTGTGTGTCCAACCATATCAGGATTAGCAAAGTTAGTAATTATTACATCATACTTTCCTGAACGTATTGCATCTGTAAACTTCTGGCACACTTCAGGTGCACTCATTTCAGGCTGAAGGTCGTATGTTGCAACCTTTGGTGATTTAACAAGAATTCTGTCCTCACCTTCATTTGGCTCCTCAACTCCGCCGTTAAAGAAAAATGTTACATGTGCATATTTCTCTGTCTCAGCAATTCTTGCCTGTTTTAAATGATTCTTTGCAAGGAATTCGCCGAATGTATTTGTAATTTCCTGCTTTTTGAACGCAACATACTTATTAGGAATTGTAACATCATAATCTGTGAAGCATACATAATGAACTTTCTTTCTTGGACCTCTGTCAAATCCAGCAAAATCATCATCACAGAAACATCTTGTAATTTCTCTTGCTCTGTCAGGTCTGAAGTTAAAGCAGATAACTGAATCGCCATCTTTGATAGTTGCAAGTGGCTTGCCATCTTCCTTAATAACTGTAGGAACAACGAACTCATCAGTCTTTCCGGCTGCATATGAATCGTTTATTGCACATCTTGCACAAGCAGCTTCATTACCAACGCCCTCTGTAAGTGCCTTGTATGCTGCTTCAATTCTGTCCCATCTGTTATCTCTGTCCATCGCATAATAACGACCCATGATTGAGGCAATCTTACCTACGCCGATTTCATCCATCTTGTTATAAAGCTGGTTAATGAAATCTTTTCCTCCGTCTGTTGCCGTATCACGTCCATCCATAAAACCGTGAACATATACATTTTTAAGGCCATTTTTCTTTGCAAGCTCAAGAAGTGCAAATACATGTGTAAGGTGGCTGTGAACACCGCCGTCTGAAAGAAGTCCATAAAGATGTAAATCAGAATTATTCTTCTTACAGTTCTCAATTGCACCAAGAAGTTCTTCATTTTCAAAGAAATCGCCATCTTCAATAGACTTTGTAATTCTTGTAAGCTCCTGATATACAATTCTACCTGCACCCATATTAAGATGTCCTACTTCTGAGTTACCCATCTGACCATCCGGAAGTCCTACTGCAAGCCCGCTGGCATATCCTTTTACAAATGGATATTCTGCCATCAATTTATCCATTACAGGTGTATTGGCATTTGCAATACCATTACCCTCTTTTTTATCACTTAAACCATATCCGTCAAGTATCATTAAAACCACTGGTTTTTTAGACATAACAAAATCCTCCTTGTTTTTGCGAAGCAAAAATCTTATCTTCATTTTTTACCGAACGTATCATACCATATAATCCCGAAAAAGTAAAGAAAAAGCGGACACAACACTGTGTGTCCGCAATATTATAATTACTTGTCGTAATGAACTATCTTTGCAAATTCAGGCTTGAGGCTGGCACCGCCAACAAGACCTCCATCAATATCAGGCATTGAGAATATATGATTGGCATTGCCTGCATTGACACTGCCGCCATATAAAATTCTTATTCTCTCAGCAACAACCGCACCATATATATCACGTATATTAGTACGAATTGCAGAACATACTTCCTGTGCCTGTTCTGCTGTTGCAACTCTTCCTGTTCCTATCGCCCATATAGGTTCGTATGCAATAATACAATTAATAACCTTTTCCGGTGGTATGTATTTGAAAGCGTTGACAATCTGTTTTTTGATAAATTCAAGTGTAACTCCACTCTCACGCTGTTCAAGACTCTCTCCACAGCAAAGAATCGGAAGAAGCTTATGTTCTATAGCTTTCCTCATCTTTTTATTAATTATTTCATCTGTTTCATGAAAATATTGTCTTCTCTCCGAATGTCCGATTATAACATATGACACTCCGGCATCAACAAGCATCTCAGGCGATAACTCACCTGTATATGCTCCTTTTTCCTCATAAAACATGTTCTCAGCACCGACTTTTATATTGGTATCCTTCACTTCATTAACAACTGGGACAATATCAATTGCCGGCACACAAAATACGACGTCTACGTCGTCATTCTTTACCATTGGCTTTAGTTCTTCTGCAAGTTTAACAGCTCCGCTTGGAGTCATATTCATCTTCCAGTTACCAGCCACCATTTTCTTGCGCATACAGATACCCCTCCTGTAACATTAATACATTCGCAAAAACATCACGATTGATTTTATTTAATTATATCATACAATTTCTAAAAATGCCACTTATTTTACAGAATTTACGTAAAAATTCCCGGAATTTCTTATATGAAATCCCGGGACATATATAAAAATTATGTCAGTCGGTTTTTACTTGTCGTTAGCAGCTTCTACACCTGGAAGTTCTTTACCCTCAAGGAACTCAAGAGAAGCACCGCCACCTGTAGAGATATGTGTCATCTTATCGCCAAAACCAAGATTATTTACAGCTGCAGCTGAATCACCGCCACCGATAATTGTTGTAGCGTCTTTTAATGCTGCAAGTTCTTCTGCAACAGCGATTGTACCCTTTGCAAAGTTAGGAAATTCAAATACACCCATTGGTCCATTCCATACTACAGTCTTAGCATCTTTTAATGCATCCTTGTAGAGTTCACATGACTTAGGTCCGATATCCATACCCATATCATCATCTTCCTGATGACCTGCAGCTACGATACGGCTAGGTGTATCATTCTTAAATTCCTTTGTTACAACTGTATCAATAGGAATCAAAAGCTTAACGCCTTTCTTTTCAGCCTTTTCCATCATCTCTTTAGCATATTCAAGGTAATCATCCTCTACGAGAGACTTACCTACATTACCACCATGAGCCTTCTGGAATGTATATGACATACCACCACCGATGATAAGTGTATCAACCTTGTCAAGAAGGTTATTGATAACTGAAATCTTTGATGAAACTTTAGATCCACCAAGAATAGCTACAAATGGTCTTACAGGATTATTTACTGCATTTCCAAGGAAATCAATTTCCTTCTGCATAAGATAACCAACAACTGCTGTATCAACAAACTTAGTAACACCAACATTTGAACAATGTGCTCTGTGAGCTGTACCAAATGCATCATTTACAAATACATCGCAGATAGAAGCGAGATCTTTAGAAAACGCTTCACCATTCTTTGTTTCTTCAGGACGGAAACGTGTATTCTCAAGAAGAATAACATCACCATTCTTCATATCTGCTACTGCAGCTCTTGCATTATCGCCAACAACTGTGTCATCAGCAGCAAACTTTACTTCCTGACCAAGAAGTTCTGAAAGTCTCTTTGCAACCGGTGCAAGTGAAAATGTTGCATCTGGTCCCTTAGGTTTTCCGAGATGTGAACAAAGAATAACTTTACCACCATCAGCGATAAGCTTCTTGATTGTAGGAAGTGCAGCAACAAGACGTGTCTCATCTGTTATTCTGTCTCCATCGAGTGGTACATTAAAATCACATCTGCATAATACTCTTTTGCCATTAACGTTGATATCATCAACAGACTTTTTATTAAGCATAGTTTATTTCCTCCAAATTCATTTCTGACATACGATGAATAAATCCATCACAAAATAATACTTGATATAAGATAAAAACCAGAGAATATCATAATATATATTCCCTGGTTTTTTCTCTCGTTACTTATTTGTTAAACGATTAGTTTAATTCAGCAAAATACTTGATTGTTCTAACCATCTGGCTTGTGTATGAATTTTCATTATCATACCAAGAAACAACCTGTACCTGGCATCCACCATTAGGAAGCTCATTAACCATTGTCTGTGTAGCATCGAATAATGAACCAAATCTCATACCAACGATATCGCTAGATACGATCTGCTCTGTGTTATAACCGAATGACTCTGTAGCAGCAGCCTTCATAGCAGCGTTAACTTCATCAACTGTAACCTTCTTAG
>ERZ791926.810-NODE-810-length-20497-cov-12.391302_pt1 | contig 20497 bp, 10 predicted proteins | sample MGYA00510131_ERZ791926 | MGnify/ENA primary metagenome ERZ791926 (study PRJEB30046, sample SAMN00792052) | human gut metagenome | study: EMG produced TPA metagenomics assembly of the A metagenome-wide association study of gut microbiota in type 2...
TCTTTGAATTGGCAAACTATTTTTGTATATTTTTCCAGTCGCCTATTCTATTGAGAGTCTTCTCAATACCCGTTATTATTCATTCCATTGAGTTTCGGATTACTTTGTATCTCTTTCAGAGGGATAGGGAAAAGTTCATGTTTACCCTCCGTAAAATTCCGGTAAGCCGGATATGGTTTGTTCTCTTTCTGATTGACGGAACTGATCTCACCAAACAGTTTCAGAGCCTTTCCCAACACTCCCCAACGTATCAGATCATATTTGCGTTGTCCTTCAAAAGCCAGTTCAAAGCCACGTTCCCAGTAGAGAGCCGTATGGAACTTTCCTTCCGGTGTAGAGTCGTCAATGAAAGTCAGGTTATGTGTCTTTTTCCGTACGCTCATCATTTCATCATAATTCGCTTCTGTAATAGAAGTTGCTTCAGCACGTGTACGTACGCTATTCAACAAATCCCATGCTTTTTGTCTATCTGTTCCTGTTTCATTATACGCTTCGGCAGCCATCAATACCACATCAGCATAACGCAAAGGGCAATAGTTCACATCCGCATAATTGATATTCTTGTTCCATGACTCTTTCGGCATCCATTCCCGACGCCATTTTCCTACATACCAGCTACCTGCACTTCTTTCTTCTTTTACATGCTCTTTTTTAGTACCATTCCAGGTATAACGATAGGTGCAAATAGCAACATCACGGCGTTTATCGCTTGCTTCGAAGAAGTTACGCCATTCGGGAACGACTATAAAGAAACCATTGGCACGTCCCATATACTGACTAGATTCAGATGCAGAAATTCCGGTAGGTTCCGCCACCTGCGGACCGTTATAAATTCCCCATGCTCCACCGTTACGACGCCCTTGTGAATGATAGAAAGCAATCTCCCAAAGACTCTCCTTATTATTCAGTACCCCCTGCGAGTAGCTTTTAAAGAGTGCCTCATAACCACCATCATAAAAATCATGGTACCCTTTCTTTTCAAAAGCCTCCCACTCTTTTATCACTGCATCGAAATATTCCATCCGCTTACTGTCCTCCGGACGTTTCAACTGTCCATTCGATTGAAGGCTATATCCTGCACGTTGCAAATATACACGCATCAGCAATGCACGGGCAGCCCCTTGCGTCACCCGTTCGGGACTGGAAGAAGCAGTTGCCCAATCCAGATTGTTTTTAGCGAAAGTAAGGTCGGATATAATCTCGTCATAAATTACTTCCCTGTCCACACGTTCACCAAAAGCAGATTCGTAGGATGATGAATAAGATGTTTTGAAAGGCACATCTCCCCAATATCTCACCAAATCAAATGCGAGGAAAGCACGCAGAAAGCGAGCTTCCGCTTCCAATGCTTTCAGACGGGTATTTTCTGCGTATCCTGTCATGCCACAGATTCCGTCAATGGTGAGGTTAGCCCGGTCGATTCCCTCATATTTCAGTTTCCAGATACTTTCAATCCACGTATTCGTGGAGTTTAGCTGATAATGTGCAATATCGTGAACCTGATTGTCAGACTGCGTACGAGCCGTATAATAGGTATCGTCTGATGCAGGAGAAGCCATTTCGTACCAACCATAATGATTAAAGTCCGACAATGAACTATATATTCCCATCACTGCCATTTCCGCTTTATCTTCCGAATCGAAATAGCGGTCCCGGTCATATTTTGAGTTAGGTTCTTCCGTTAGCAAATCCTCGCAAGAGGAAAATCCTGTTGCCAACAAGGCGAATACGGCATATAATAGATGTATCTTTTTCATGATTACTATGTATTTAAAGAATTAAAATGCTACGTTGAGACCAAAAATAAAAGAACGGCTAAGCGGATACGCTCCAAAGTCAACACCCGGTGTCAAACCGCTTTTCATCGTAGAGACTTCCGGATCGAAACCTGAATACTTGGTCCAAGTCAACAGATTATTACCGGTGGCATACAAACGCAAGTTCTTCAATCCCACCCTTGCAATCAGATTTTTAGGGAATGTATATCCCAAAGTCACATTACTTAGTTTCAAATAGGAAGCATCCTCCACTGCCCATGAATGAATATAATTGTCTCCTTGTTGAGCATCATGATAAGCGGCTACGGTTTTACCTGCATTCAAAGCAGCCAGTTCTCCGGGATCTGTCACTTTCCGTCCATCCGAATTGATGGTCATCCAGCGATTAGAGCTATTCATCACGTCCAATGCGTTGTAGTTCAGGCTACCCACCTTACTGGTAACCAGTTTGGTCGCATTCAGCACTTCGTTGCCATAGCTGAAAGTCAGGAATATACTTAAATCAAATCCTTTGTAAGTAAAAGAGTTGTTCAATCCTCCGTAGAATTTCGGTTGAGCGTTACCAATGACCGTTTTATCATTTTCATCAATCACATTATCATCTCCGGTCAAGTTCTTAAACTTCCACATACCCGGACGAATCCGGCCTTTATCACCATGATAAGGTACTCCATCTTTTAATGTATAAGTCTGCGTAGAAGCATCATAATTGAAATCATCTACCTGATACAGCCCCTCGGTGATGTAACCATAAAACTGTCCTAATGGTTCTCCGACAGCAATACGATGGGTATTTTGGTTAAAACCGAACTTGGCTTCATAGAGTTGTACCGCCTCACCGGTCAATGCTTTCACTGAATTTTTATTGTGCGACAGCGTCAGTGTAGTGTTCCAACTAAACTTCTTTGTAGAGAAATTCACAGTATTCACAGTCAGTTCCACACCTACATTCTTCGTTTCTCCGGCATTAATCAACATACTCTGATAACCGGAAGAATAAGGCAGCTGGGCGTTAAGCAGCAAATTACTACTCCTATTTATATAGAATTCGGGCGAAACAGTGATGCGTTGATTCAGAAATCCTAAATCGACCCCCATATTAAAAGTCTTGTTCGCTTCCCACTTCAGATCGGGATTCGGTATCTGCTTGGAAGCATAACCGGGAGTAAGCTGATCTCCCATAGCTGTGATGATGGAAGACATCAAAGCAAGGCTGTTATAACTACCGATTCTGTTGTTACCCGCCAAACCGTATCCGATACGGAATTTCAAGTCGGAGAAAACATTCAGTTTCTTTATAAAATCCTCTTCACCCACACGCCATGCTGCTGATACGGCAGGAAAATATCCCCATTTATTATTCTTACCGAATTTAGAAGAGCCATCCGCACGGAAAGTTGCGGAAAACAAATACTTATCGGTAAAGTCATAGTTGAGACGAGCGAAGAAAGAGAGCAGATTATCATCATAGTTTTCATCGGACGAAGCAACGGATGGAGTACCCAGACTCATATCTCCCAAAATGAACTCATCGGTAGGCAACCCACTGACACCGGATTCGAGTACACGAGTCCAGCGTTTTACAAATTCCTGTCCCAATTGTACCACCACTTTATGCTTCTTCTGAAAACGTTTGTCATAAGTCAAGACGTTAGAGGTCTGAAAACTTCCGGTCTCCGTATTTCTGATAGAGCCGTAAATACCGCTGCGTCTTCCCATAATAGATTGGTCGCCATAGAAAAGCTCCCGGCGGTAAAGCTGATAACGCATACCCGTATTGTTGCGGAAAGTCAATCCTTTGATGATTTTGAAAGTCAGTCCGCCATTGGCTTGCAAAGTACGTGTTTCCTTATTATCCTTTTCTTCAGCGGCGGCAATCAACGGGTTCTGCATCACGTTTCCGTCCGCATCGCTTAATACAGGGTCTTCTCCTGCCAACAAATCCGAGTCATTACCACGTATACCAATGGTAGGACGGTATTGCAAAATCTGAACCATTTTATTAAACTTTGCATCTACATTGCTTCCGCCTTCATTCGTACCGTTTCCGGCAACACCTGCTCCATACACTTTCAGATAATCGAAGTTGATACGTCCTGTAACGGAGAGCCGCTTATTCACTTCGCTTTTCACGCTAAGCGCAATATTATGTTTGTCGCTGCCGCTATATACCATCGCACCTTCATCCTTGAAATAACCATAAGACATATTGTAGTTCAACTTATCATTGCCACCGTTGACGCCTACCCGGTAATTTTGCGTAACGGTAGTGCGTCCCATCGTACGGTCCAGCCAGTCGATACCTTTACGATTGCCATAGTTCTCATGAAGATCGACAAAACCACCGTAACGATTCTGCCATGACCGCATACTTTCCTCGGGATCAGTAGCATCTCCTAATGTTCTTTCATAATCCGCCAACACAAATTCCTCTACACTTAATACATCCAACCGCTTGGCAAGCGTACGCACACCGACATAAGAATCGAAAGTAAGAGTCGCTTTCCCTTCACTTTTCGCACCGCTTTTGGTGGTGATTACCACTACGCCATTCGCTCCCCGGGCGCCGTAGATGGCTGTTGCCGAAGCATCTTTCAACACGTCGATACTTTCAATATCGGCAGGATCAAGGCTGGACATGCCATCTTCCGTCGGAAATCCGTCGATAATATAAAGCGGTTCGTTGCTTTGCGTAATTGATATACCGCCACGAACACGCACTGACATCGTAGCACCGGGCTGACCGTCTGTCTGTATAATCTGCACACCTGCCATACGTCCCGCTAAAGCCTGGGTTACATCAGACGAAGGAACTTTGAGCAAATCGTCGCTTCTCACAGAAGCCACGGAACCGGTCAGGTCTTTACGCTTTACCGTTGCATAACCGATAGCTACCACCTCATCCAACAATACCGATGCAGCTTTCATGGTCACATCAATATGTTTTCTTCCTTTCACGGGTACTTCCATATTTTCCAATCCGATAAAAGAGAAAACCAAGACATCTTTCTGCGGATCACTAACGGTAATGGTGTATTTACCATTGATATCGGTAATGGTACCCGTGTTTTGTTTTCCTTTCACGGTTACATTTCCTCCAATCACTTCCAAGCCTTCGTTGTCCACCACCTTACCGGTAACGGTCAAACTCTGGGCATAAATGCCGGATGCACCGACAAGAAGCAACAAAATGCAAATAATTCTACTTTTCATCATATTCTGTTTGTTATTTATATTCACTATATTTCATTGTTTATCATTGATTTACTACCCGGGTAGATATAGGACTCCGGTCGGTCATTTCTACCACCTGATAAGCCCCGTCTATCTCGTCGTAAAGCAACGAGGAACCCGTATATTGTCGAGAGTAAAAATTGCCATTCAACGCAGGATTGTCTGTTCCATAACTAAATACCGCCTGTTCGGTGCGATGACTCACTGCAAGTTCGGGTACTTTGGAAGCATCCAAAACCGCTTTAATCGTCCAGTCGCCTACGTTAAAGGTATCACCGTCACGGTTGATAATAGGGACAGCCTCATCTCCTACCTGGATAATAGCCAGGAAACGGGTGGCAGAACAACCGTCAACCCGTGCAGTCAAGTGCCACTGGTTAGGATACTCCGCTCCGGTGATGGCGGGCGGCACTACGAAACGGTCCGTTTGAGACAGCGTAAAAACATGTCCTCCAAACAGTTGCGTCACTGCCACCCATCCTTGGGTTTTATTATTTGTAGACAACGTTTTCTTTGTTACATCCATCTTAAATTCCGTAGGACTATGCAATAACCACTCCCAGCGGACAGCTTCCGAAGCCTCCAGTTCATCATACACAATCACCGTATGAGGATGAAGCATCAACACATGCCGGCGGTATTTAGTCAACGGGGTGGCACCGAATCCATTTTCAGGCGTCTGCTCAATACCTGCCTGCTTGAAGTAGTCAACCCACATCGGGTCATTGCTGATACTTCTGTAAGCATGTGAAGCATCTCCCAAACAGTAACTAATATGCTGTCCGCCCATAGCACGCATCACACTGCCATAACCTTCGGTAGAATAAGGTTGCCCGATGCCGTTTACCAACAGTGAATTATGCGCCCTCGTATGGCGATAGGACATCAGATTATGAGCATCGCTGAAATTCTGATAATAGCCCGTACTGCGATACACATCGACACCTTTATACAACAGGTTAAAAGCATTCTGACTGGCAGTAGTGTGACTGCCGGACCCGAATGTACTGGAACGGAACGAGAGTGCAAGATCCTTTCCCGTATCTTCCGGGGCACTGTGCATGGCTACTTCACCAGCGTCTTTATACCACACCATTTTATCAGCCCCGGCAGGAAAAACAGTGTTGTAATCCTGCTCGGTGCACATCCGGTAAAGACGCAATTCATAATCCCGGCGCAACAGCTCCCGACATTCTCCGGCATACCATCCGGCATAGGAATCACCCGTTTCACACGCCAGATAGTCAGCAAAGGCGGCAACCAGACGGTTGGGTTCACTACCCTTTTCACTATTGTCACCAAAGCCATTGCTTTTCGATCCCGGCGGACAAGTATAAACCAGCGAGCGTCCGACATTCTGATACCACGGATGCGATAGATAATCGTACTGACTGATGAATGAAAGAAGAGACGGCATATACGCCAAAGTCAAGATATTGGCACTGAAATAGCCTGTGCCATTATGCCATATACCGTCACGATTGAAGCCGGAGGCAGGAGCTCGGGCTGTCCACAATTCATAATAATACTCCATCATGGGCAGCACTTCGGAAGAATAGGCCGATTTGTCGTAAAGCGACAAAGCCACTTGAAAGAGGATGCGCATATTCTGCTGCCAAAAATGATTATCAAAGAGATGGTTTTCCTGAAAACCGCAATTTACCTTGTAATAGTAACGTGCCACACGCATCATCAGTTCTTCGGCAGCAGTACGATCGGAAGCAGACAAGTTATTATAAAGCAGATCGTAGGCTGCAACAAGACACCATGCGATGTTGCTGGCAGTAAAGTTGGATGCAAAAAGCTGTCCGTCAGCAGGGGGAGCGGCAATCAACGCTTCGAGAAGCTGGCGTAACTTTTCGGCATAAATTTCTTTTTGGGTTAAATGATAGGCCTGATAAAGATAAGTGGCATGTTGCCGGAGCTCTTCTGCACGGCTATATAAATCAGTCATTCCGGTGTATTCGGCTTTCAATGCCTGTGAAGCACGACTTTGTAATTCTGCATATTCAGGGTGTGAAGTGACACGGTTACGAGCCTCTCCGATACGGTCGTCTAAAAAACAGTAAATACGAGGATGCAGACGGGGAGCATTTGCTAAGAATGTCTGAAAAGGAGGTGTTACAAATTCCGGTGTATCATTCTTTACTTCGAAACGATAGATAGCACTCCATTCACCGGGCGTAGTTCCATTAAGATTGGTGGAACGAAAGCGCCAATACCATGTGCCGACCTCCAAACGACGATGAAGATTATACATACACCATTCCTGCGGTTCGGAAAGTAGCGTTTCAGAACTGTTGAAATCTTCAGTACGCGAAAGGGAAAATTGCAGTCTTTCGCCCGTCTTCATAGCTTGAGGAACAATAAGAGGAGCAGGATTCAGATACAATTCATTATCTGCTTTGGGATAAGGTTGCGTTCGTATTTTATCCTGATAGGCATCGGGAATTCCGGCAGGCGTCTCTGGCTGCGTACTGTCCGGTTCGGGCAGCGAGTCAGATGTACAGCTACAGAACAGCTGTACCATGAACAAAAGAAAAACCGATAGGCGAAATGTGGTGTGCATATTATTTTCTTTTCTTGGTATAAGATTAGAGGGCTATTTTCAAAAGTTTCAATGTAAGAAGAAGGTAAAGCGGGATGGGGGATCCCACTTTCCTTGAATTTCTATTGAGTAAGGTCGAATAGTGACTATTTAAAAATCGTAATCATTGGACGGCAAAGAGCTTGTTGATTAAGAGCTGTCTTAACACTGATACCCGCCTCTTGTGCATTAGTAACAACACCATCAGCTACATTAATACGTACACCAGAAACATTACCTTGGTTATTGATAGTACTAGAAGCATAATTCACTGTAGCAATCGTTTCTCTATCAAACATTTTGCCATTGACAAATTCAAACTCCGGAATATTTTTGAAGTCCTCACTACCAGTAGCAGGCACATCTTTCATTGTAAACAATGTACCCATAAACGCACTCAATTGCGACAATGTAGGAATATACCATGCACTCAAATTCTCACTAGCAGAAGCATGTTCTCCCACCCATTTCTCATAAGTTGTTTTAAACGCAACATCTCCAAGACCTGTTAATAAGACGCCCGTAGTCTGTGTGCCATTTGTCATACCTGCAACAGTTTCGGTCAAAGCAGTCAATAATTCAGTATTAAGAGTTTGACGACCAGTCGCCACATTTTCAATCGCTACTGCATATCCGGCTATTGTCTTGCCCTGAAGTGCTACAGGATAATTAGCCGGCACATCATCACCAATAGCTTCCATCTTGAAAACAATACCGACAGCATCCGCTGCATCACGTACCACTTTACCTTCTGCATTGATATAACTACCAACCTTCATTTCCAACGCTTCATAATCCGGATCCACTCCTACTTCAATGTCAAAGTTTCCATCTCCGATTTCAAATTTAGCCATAATCTGCATATTAGCGTCCAAAGGTAATGTATTTGCCGGTATTTTAATCTCTTTACTATATCCGCCACTCAATGCCATGGTTATTTCTTCTGTAAATTTACCTACATTTGAAGGAGCAAAAAAGAAATTAGCGAACCAATTGCCATCCGCAGAAGCAAAACTTGCATTTGTATAAGTCACAGGAGTCGTAGCAGTACATTTACCCTCTAAAATATCATATCCACTCAAAGCGTTGTATGTTATTTCCAGTTTATTAGCTGCCGCAGCTACTTCCGGATTCTTCGGTTTTACGCTCACATTAGCAAACGGGCGCTTCAATGTCACACTGGCATTGCCAATCGTTTCCAATTTTCCGCAGAAAGCGTCGCTGGCTGCCATCAACGCATCATTTGTCAGATCGAATGATGCAGTATTATATCCTACTGCTCTCAAATCAGCAGTGTTATATACTTTATTAGCAGCACCACTTTCCGGTACGTATTCAGCCCAAAACAATGCTTTCGACACTTCTTTTTGTTCATCTACGGAAATAGTGAAAGATACCTTACCGTCTGTAACCGGTTTAGTTACCTGATCGCCTATCTTATTGCCATCAGCATTCAGTAATTGCATGATACATTGCATCGTATAACCGTCAGGGATGGTAACCGCACGGCTAAAGACGTTATTTACAGGAGCCTGTACAGAGATGGTAACAGGAGCATTGATTTCTGTTCCGTTGTCCGAAACGATTTCTTCTTGTCCACAGGATGCAAAAAGCACTACGAACAAAGCCATTAGCGAATAAAATAAGTTCTTTTTCATGATCTTAATTGTTTTATGGTTAAGCAATTCTTAATTGATTTGTCTATTTTATAATTCTCCAAGGTCCACCTCCAGATCACCGTCATAATCGGGGTCGATCCCTATTCCTCCATTAGCATCGGAAGTTAGGAAGTTACCGCGTACCGCTGTGTTTTTGCCCCGTTCACAAGGAATACGGAAAGCAGTACGTGCCAGCACTTCATTCTTCTCATTCAATATTTCGAGCTCTACAGGAATAGAAACGGTTTCTCCGACATCGGTCAACACATAGTCGAATCCCAGTATCAGTTCTTTCGTACCATCGGCAGGGGGTTCAAAGGCCACTTTATATTCCATGTACATGAGCGAGTTCTTGGGTACATCGTCCCACAAATTGTAGCCGGTAGGCAAATAATCACTGTACTTCACACGAGCGGTAAAACTTTCACCTTTCAGTCCGCCTGTGGACAGTTTATTGAGAAACGTCGCTACATCTTTAGCCACCAATTCATAGCGTGCTACAGGACGATACAGTTCAACGTCAAGGCTTGTTTCAGCTCCCCAATGATTGCGGAAAGAAGTCAGGTCCGCTGTAGTAGAAGCTGCAAAAACATCTTTATAGCGGCTATTCCCTATATACTTTCCGGCAGGAAGGATAAAAGCCAGATTCTTGGCATCGTAAACAAGTCCCTGTTCCGGTGTCTCCGCATTCACATAATCGGCCCACACCAGGATGCGGTAATTACGGGCGTGCAGCTTCATACTAACAGACAGACTGGCACGGTTAAAATCCTCTTCATATACCGTTTGCCGTGCCGCCACCTGTCTATCCAGATAGGCTTCTACGATGAAACGACGCAGATAGTTGGTTTCCGACGCACGGGTGATGGTCACCGGTGCTCTTTCTGCCAAACTTAGATTCATTGCCAGATTAAGGTTGAGTGTTACAGCTGTCGGGTCCACTCCCAGTTCTCCTTCGGGAGTCATTTCCGGTTCTTCGTGCAGGCTGCATCCATTCACCAGCAGGGTGATGAACAACAAGAAAGTGCACTGTGCCAGTATATATAAATTTCTTCTCATATTGTTATCTTATTTATATGTATGTTCCTATCTAAGGTTAGAAGCGGTAGACCAACGATGCTCCCACACGGGTTATCCCCCAGTAATGACGGACACGCGTATCCAGCTGTGCGCCGTTGTCTACATTATAATAGGTGTTATACTTCATGTTGGCATATCCCACTCCCAGATTAAATTCCGCTCCCCAGTGTCTGGAAAGAGGGAGTTTGTAACCGTAGCTTATTCCGGCTCCCAACAGCGGACGATCCGTATCTTGATAACGGTCATCGTTCCACTTCACGTTAAACCATGCCACGTGGGCGTGCAGTCCGACAAAGTGTCCCCGTCCTGTTTCATTTCCTATCCACCAGCGGGCTTCAGGTTGCAATGCTACCGTACGCACGCCGTGCTTATCCCCCAAGTCCCACAAACTGCAAGTCAACGGCAACTCTACCGTGATCTTTTTATGCACCTGCATTTCCACGGCAAGGTTCAGCAAAGCACAAGCATCATATATTACATTCGTTTTCAATGCCAGATAGCGTTGACCATCAAAGGCAGCCGCTTTCTTTCCTGCATTCTCTTTGCCGGATTGGCGTTTATCCTCCTCCTTTTTTGAAGAAGTCGCAACTGCTGTTTCCTGCTTTTTCCCGCCGGGCTTGTAAACCGTAGTTTCCTCCGGAGCTGCCGAAGTCTGTACACGGGGTTTACCGGGAGTCTGTGCCGACAAGACGGTTATGCCCGATAATGCAGCCAACAGACATATAGTTCTCATATTAAAAGTAGAGTGTCTCATATATTCGTATCTTTCATGTTCATTGATCAGATTTCCAGTTCGGGCACTGTATCCCTCATTACCGTTTCGTACCCATCCTCATTGATGACAGTAGCTTCACCTTTATAAGTGATATTCACCTTCTCTTGAGTGCTGCGGATAAAGAATGAAGGAGCACCGTCGGATTTCAGGTTAACACTGATTAGCCATCCGCCCACTTTGATACGTCCGTCGGACAAGATTTCGGGATCTTTGGCAGGATATTTCAGTGCATGTGTATTGATGACAGTGGCAAAACGATATACTTGTGCCTTTTCCGATGTAGCGGTGAAATGCCAGTGATTAGGATACTTCTTGAACACCCCTTTGTCATCAGCACGTAGCCAGTTGACTGCCGGATAGAAAAAACGGCTCGTCGTATCTGTCTGCAATGTTCCGGTGGAGAAAAGATAAGCGTCTGATGCTCCTCCGCGGTTCGTGGCTTGAATATGCACGAAGCGATGATTCGATTGATCCACTGTCATGGGATTTTCTGTGGTATGCAGCAAATAACTCCAGTTTACAGGTTCGTCTGCCACGAGTTCGTCATAGATAAAGATGAGTCCTGTCTTTCCCAAATTGACAATATGACGGCGGAAAGTTTTCACATGGTTCTCATCCCAGCCATTTTCGGGCGTATAATGCACCTCCGACTGTTCGCCGCGTGTCAGCCAAAGCGGTGAAATCACTTTTCCGTAAGCATTGGAAGCATCACCCAGCACATAACCAATCTTCTCGCTGGCATAATAACGGGGAATCCATCCATATCCTTCCGTACCGATACGTTGTCCCATACCGTTCACCAAAATCGTATTGTGAGCACGTGTGGCACGATGGCACAACATACTATGTACGTCGGTAAACTCAATGTGGTGTCCGCTACTGTAAAATAATGGTTTTCCACCATAGAACGTATTGAAAGCATTCTGATTGGCAAGTGCATGAGAGGTAGAACCATAAGGGCTTGACCGGAAACTCCACATCGCATTTCCACCTACTCTATCCCAGTTCGTCTGGAAAGAGACAAGTCCTGTTGCGGGGAAGACGTATCCTGCAGGGAGTGCTGTCAATCCTTCACCTTCCGGCAGAGGTTTATCACATTGCAGGCGGAACCAGGCAAGATCACCGGGCTTACTCAATAAGGCTTTCTTCATATAATCCGGTTCCACTTTCAATGTGCGGCGTACGAAATCAGCGGCATACGTGTTTCCGGTAAGGCGTGCCAGCGCATCCAAATAGCCTATACGGATGCTGTTGGGACGTGCCACATTCTGATGTGAACTTCCGTTTCCTCCGGATTTGGAAAAAGGAGGTTGCTGGAAGATGGTATACATGATATTTCCCTGATACCAAGGATCGGAAAAGAAGTCGTAACCGGTCAGTTTGCTATAATAGTAAGGTACTTCCACTAATGTACGGGTATTGACCGTAAAGTAAGAATCGCCATTGTGCCAGCCACCGTCTTTGTTCAATCCGGGGAAACGTGCTAACCAGACGTTATAACAGTAATCCACCCATGTATCGGCTTCCGGCAGATCGCCATATACACTGAATGCCGCCATTGTAAGGATGCGAAGTGTCATCTGCCACACATGATTGTCGGCGATGTGGTTCTCCATCCTGTTATTAAAGTTCTCATACATTTCACCACCTTTATTTTTGATGGCTTCCAGTAATGCTTTCTTTTGTGATGTATTCAACCGGTCGTAGAAAGAATCATAAGCCATAGAGCAGAGAGACAATAAGCTAGAAGCATTAAAATCTCCTTTCACATTCTTATCTTTATCCCAGTCGGCCATGATAAATACCCGTTTGATGGCTTCGTCAGCATATTTAGTATCCTGCGTCAGCAACCAGGCCCGTATCAATGCTTCGGTATTTCCCTCTTCCGCATCGATGATGCGACGGCTTTCACGAGTGAGGTATGAATTTATCTGCATCTCGTTCTTCAGATTCTTCACCTGCGAGACATTAATATCTTTCACTGATTTCATTGGAGTCTGAAGTACCTGATCTGCACGCTCAAGATACCATTGCCTTTCTGCCTTTTGTTTGCTGTGATTTATAAAGTCCTTCCATTCGTTCTTCATGATCCACACACGCGGATGGTCGGCAGGTAGTTTTGCCAACACTGTTTTCAATGAAGGCGGACAGAATTTGCCCGAACGATCTTCTACGGTGACTTGCTGTGTGCTTCCCCAAGTCACTTGTCCGTTTTCTACATAACCGAACTGCCAGTACCATACCCCCGGCGCAAGCGGTTGTTCCGGATTATAGAACGGCCAACGAGTTTCCACCTGAACAACTCCGGACTTCAATCCGGCATCCTGCGAATAACGTAACCGATAGGTAATCTTCGTTTTATCTACCTTCTTTACTTTGTGTTCGAATCCATCCAACGGACTGTCCTGCGAGTTCATGTCCGAACGGAGCGGCCATTGGAAAGAAACCGCACGGTCATTTACCACCGCTTTATCAAGAGGATAAGGAGTGGCACGCATTTCATGCATCAACGTTGTTTCCGTCAACTTGATGACTGCTTGTTTTTGCGCATGTGTCATCTGTGCAGCCACAGACAAGATTACGAATGAAATCAATAATACTTTCTTCATGATATCAAATGATTGGTTTTTCTGTAGGCAAATGTAGATAAACTGTCCGAAACGGAACTTTCAATTCATTTGTTCCTTCTCTGATACTGTCTAACAGGACTTTGTTTTCGTTCATTTCAACTTAGAAATCGTCCAAAACAAGCGTTACAGGAAGCTACAAAGAGGGTAAAAGGGTAAAATAGCCCCCAAAACGGAATGACTGGAATTGATAGAAAGATGAAAGTTATTAGTTCTTGTTTAGGTTTTCACCACAGAGGACGCGGAGGACACAGAGGTGAATTTGGTTTATGACTTACGGTGGTGACCCTAATTTTGATGCGTAATCCTTCTTCTATAAAGTTGAAAAAACATAAAAACATCTGCTACCTGCAACCAAACGCGTGTAATACACTAGTTGACAAACAGTTGTATCGTTGCAGATACTGTTGCAGATAGGTTGCAGATAAAGTATCTGCAACACAGTATAAGCCTTGCATAAGCTAATTCTCCAGGAAGGCAAAAGTTTATTGTATACATTAACTTCCCGTTTCCAGGCGGGGAACTGTCGTTTCCGGCATTAGAAATTACAGTTTCCACGGCAGGAAACGAGAGTTTCTAAGGCGGGACACTACAGTTTCTACGTAAGGATACTGTCGTTTCCCCGTAGAGACACCACAATTTCTCCATAGGGTCACCCCAATTATCCCATAGCTTTGCACAAAGGAAGCAAGGCTTTTTCTTTGATTATATAACGCGTTGCAGATACTTTATCTGCAACCTATCTGCCACAGTATCTGCCACGTTCCAACTATTTATTAACTAGTGTATTACACGCGTTTGGTTGCAGGTAGCAGATGTTTTTATGTTTTTCAACTTTATAGTAGACAAAAAACTCTCATTCATTTCTGCACCCGCATGAACAAGATTCACCTCTGTTTCCTCCGCGTCCTCTGTGGTGAACAAATGCATAACCGCAAAACAATTACTTTGTATGCTGCTTCACATACTCCGATGGCAGACAACCGACATACTTCTTGAAACTGGTAGAGAAGTAAGAAGAAGATCCGAACCCTACCATTCCGCTAATCTCCGAAATGGAGTAGCGCCCTTCAAGCAACAATTTACACGCCTTATTAAAACGGATGCGCCGGATAAAGTTGGCAGGCGGTTCACCGGATATGGAATTCATCTTGAGATACAGTGATGAACGGCTCATACAAAGCTGGCTTGCCAACTCATCAGAGGTGAAGTCTTCATTACTGATATTTTCTTCTACTACCTGAATAGCTTTGCTCATGAATTCCTCATCCAGATTATTCGAAGTCATTTTAGCAGTATCTATATCAATCGTATTCGAATAATAGTGTTTCAACCGCTGGCGTGCTTTCAGTTGATTAGCTATTTTTCCTTTCAATAAATGAATCGAGAACGGTTTGGCAATGTAATCATCCGCCCCAGCCTGAATACCTTCCGTCTGTGCATCGACACTTCCTTTGGCAGACAACAGCAGGACGGGAATGTGACAGGTTTGCAGATTTCGTTTAATAAGCTGGCAAAGTTTGATACCATCAATACCCGGCATCATCACGTCGGAAAGGACAATGTCCACACGGTGCTCTTTCATAATAGCCAATGCTTCTTCGCCGTTTCCGGCGGTCAGCGTCACATAGTTCTGCCGGAAATTATCTTTCAGGTAATCCACCATTTCTTTATTGTCATCTACCAACAAGATAGTAGGCCGTTCTTCCTCGCTGCCGACTTCTATCTGATCGTCGTCCGATTTCTCTTCTGAAACCACAGCCGCCGCATCACCAGAGAAATATTCATCAGCCACCGGAAGCTCCCGGAGAGAAGCAGATGTTTCGACTTCATGTGCCGGCAATTCACGTTCTTTCTCCGTGAAGGCAGCCATATCAGCAGGTAGCGTGACTTTAAATTCGGTATATTGAGCAGGTTCGCTTGCTACCATAATAGTGCCGTGATGCTTTTCTACAAGCATCTTCACCAATGACAGCCCGATACCCGTCCCCTTTCGCTGACCGTCTACCTGATAGAAACGTTCGAAAATGCGGGTTAGCTGTTCCGGAGACATACCGATTCCGCTATCTCTTACCGTGAAGCCATAGGTATCTCCCTCTGTCCATAAGGAAAGCGAAATACTTCCGCCGTCCGGTGTAAACTTAAAGGCGTTAGACAACAGGTTCATCAAGATAGTCTCTACATACGTCCGGTCCGCCGGAAACAATCGTCCTTCCAGATCGGATTTTATATGAAAGCTGATAGCACGCTTCTGCGCATTTTCTTTAAACAGGGCAAAAGCATCTTGCAACAGTTCTTCTACATCCACCTGCGCAACATGAATAGGCATTGCACCTGCTTCGGCTTTACGGAAATCCAGCAACTGGTTGACAATGTGCAACAACTTACGACCGTTCTTATAAACGTAATCCAGCTTCTGTTGTACCGGAGTACCTTTCAGATTGCTCTGCCCCAAGAGTTCCTCCAACGGAGCCAGTATCAGACTCAACGGAGTACGCAACTCATGAGACATATTCATGTAAAAACGTACTTTCTCCTGACTGATTTCTTCTATCTTGTTTCGTTCTATCTGTTCGATCCGGACTTGCATCTTCATTTTGGCACGGGCAATAAAGAAATAGATCACAAAGACGAGAAGCCCTACAGAAAAGAAGATGAAAAGTGTCTTTGCCCACCAGGTCTGATACCACATCGGAATGATATGCACAAAAAATTCAGTGGTCGCCTCGCTCCACTTTCCATTGTTGTTACATGCCTTCACCTTGAATACATACTCACCGGGCGGGAGATTGGAATAACTCGCCCGTGCAAAGGAAACATGGCGGGAGTAGTTCCACTCGGTTTCAAAGCCTTCCAATTTGTAAACGAACTGGTTCCGTTTGCCAGCCAAATAGTTGATAACGGCAAACCGGATATTAAAAAGTTTCTGATCGGAAGGGAACGACATACCCAGCATCCGCCCTTGCTCGTCCTGATAATAACGTACCCGTTCACTTTTCATATCCGTAATCACCTGATTTAAGACAACGGCTCCTGTCACTACCGCATCCGGGGAATATGGATTATCACCCAATTCGTATGGCTTGAAATAGGCAACGCCCCCAAGAGACCCCAGAAAGAATGTACCATCGTGCGCTTTGCAAGCTCCGAAATAGTTAAACTGATCGTGAGGCAATCCGTCCTGCTTCGTATAGTTGAGGAAAGTACCCTCCTCCGTATTGAAGCAAGCCAGTCCCTTGTTAGTTGTCAACCATAAACGCCCCCGTTCATCTTCCAGTATATTATAAATAAAGTCGTTTGGCAAACCGTCTTTCATCGTATAGTGTTTCCAGGCAGTCGGTGCTCCTTCCTTATAGCAATATAATCCTGTGGAAGAACCGATCCAGATTTCATGACGGCTATCCTCCTGTACACAGAAAGCCTGTATCAACCCATGCAGATAAGCCGAAGAAGAAAGATGCAGTTCTTCCAGTTTCCCGCCGGCATACAAAAACAGGCTCTCTTCCGTACCAATCCAGATTCTTCCTTTTGAATCGCGAAACAAGGTATATATCAATACATTCTCTAACTTTTTATGCTTTTTAGCCAACGGATGCTGTGAAAGTTCGCCGGTCTGTTTGTCGAAAAGGTAAAGCCCGCTCATGCCGCCTACCCAAAGCGTTCCATCCGTTCCGTCCAATAAGGAGTAACAACTGTTAGTCAGGGAAGTAGAATGGGGAAAGGAATATGTTTCTATCCTGCCACTCCGGTGATGCAGACGACTCATTCCCCCTCCATGAGTGCCGATATAGACACTTCCATCCTTGCCCGTCCATATACATTTTATATTGTCCGACTTTAAAGCGTTGGCGGAAGTACCCGTCCGGTAATATGAAAAGACTCCGGTTTTCCGGTTATAATAATTTAATCCGCCGTCGTTCGTGCCAATCCAGAGATTGCCATTATCCGGGTCTTCGGCAATACAACTCACTGTGTTATCACTTAACGAATTCCTCCAGGCGGAATGTTGCAAGCGTCCGAATGCCGGAGCGAGAGGATGATAATAATTAAGCCCGCCGTAAAATGTACCGATCCACATTCCCCCTTGATTATCTTTCAAGATAGAACGGATGGAATTATGGCCCAAGGTAGTCGGATCTTCAGGAGAAAAACGACAGATCCGGAACGTTTCCGTCTCCGGTTCAAGGATAAGCAAACCTTCCATGGTTCCTATCCAAACCCTTCCTTTATCATCTCCGGACAATGTCCTGACCGAGTTCGTAAGGAAATAAGCAGGAGTATTTTGCTTGTTATAATGATGTTTTATTTGAAAGTTGTTATCCACACAATACACCCCGTTTGTCAATGAAGCCAGCCAACAGTTGCCGGTTTTGTCGTCATAGAGCATATCGGAGATGGTTTCTCCTTTCAATTGGAGAAGAAGCCGGGTCACGTTTTCGTTGCGTACATAATAGAAATAGACACCTTCCGAAGTTCCCAACAGGAAACCGTCATTCATCCGGCAAACAGAATAGATCGTTTTTCCGGCAAGTTCCGGCTGCACTTTCATCCGCCCGGTCTTTTTATCAAAAATCACCAGACCGATATTGGTAGCAAGCAAAAGCCGGTCGCCTTCCTCCGGTTCTCCGATAGCCAATACTTGCATCGGCTGATTGTCCGGTGAAGAATAATTGGTGAAATTATTCCCTACTATATTATAACGGGATAAACCGACCTGTGTGCCTACCCATACCGTACCTTTCGAATCGGTATGAAGTGAATAGACATGATTGTTTGCCAGACTGGTCGTATCATCCGGCGCTTTATAATACGAAACGAAACGGGAACCTTCATACCAGTTCAGTCCGTCTATGGTGCCTACCCAAAGCTTATTATTATGATCTTGTGTCAGAGCGAGCACAGTATTTTGCGACAACCCGTCATCCACGGATAATCGCTTAAAATGAATGAAGCTGTCGGCGGCCGATACAGCCAAAGGAAAAAATAAAATGCAAACGGTTAATCCGAATAGGTACTTAAATAGCAAATGCCGGTCTTTCATGAGCTAATATTGAAGAATTTATCGTAAAGATAAGTATTTTCAATTCAATCTGATAAATGAATCCCGTTTTTTAACTCATATAAAGGACCGGTATCGGCTCAAAACAGGGTAACCGCGCCAAAGTCCGACAGTTATGAATTCATATTTTAGATGCGGTTGCCCTGAACTTTAAATTTTTTACGGTTTCTCTTCAAGTTAGTAAGACGGATTTTCTGATTTTTCTTTCAGATCTTTATAACGTTTCAAGGCTTCCAGATAATAATAATCAGCATAATTGAGCGGAGTATCAATTTCACTGTCATGCGGGAAACTGCCAACCGAATGTAACAGGATGAAGCCATGATTTTCTCCTTCCTGGGCCAAATAATCATCAGAGGATAACTGTTTCAGGATATGCTCCGCATAACGGAAATATTCTTCCCCTTGTTTCTTGTCGCCATAACCACTCAACTCCAGCAATGCAGAAGCTGTTACGGCAGCTGCAGAAGCATCCCGCGGTTCATTCGGAATATTGGGAGCATCATAATCCCAATAAGGTACATAGTCATTTTCGGACGGACGGTGATCGATAATGAACCGCGCTATTTTATGAGCGGCATCCAGATAGTTCTGCTGCTTAGTGAAGCGATAACACATGGTATAACCATACACTCCCCAAGCCTGTCCACGCGCCCAAGCGGAAGAATCGGCATATCCCTGAAAGGTTCCTTTCGACTCTACCTCACTGCTATCTGCCAGATAGCTCACCACATGGTAGGAGGTCATGTCCTCCCGGAAGTGATTCTTCAACGTTTTGTCAGCATGAGAGATGGCTATTTCACGATATTTCGGATTATTGGTTTGCTCCGAAGCCCAGAACAGCATTTCAAGATTCATCATATTATCAATAATCACCGGATAACTCCAATCGCCGAAATCCCACGAACGAATCAGTCCGACTTCCGGACGAAAACGGGAGCACAAGCTTTCTGAAGAATGAATCAGAATCAAACTGTCCGTTGGCTCCGGTTTCAAACGGATGCCCTGCCCATAACTGCAAAACATCATAAAACCCAAATCGTGATTACCTGTATAATATTGCATATCCTGCAGACGGTCCGTATATTTACGCGCCTCTTTTGCGAGAGCCTCATCACCGGTCAACTCGTATGCCAGCCACATGGAACCGGGATAGAAACCACTCGTCCAATCTGTGGGGTGCTCCAGTCTGTACTTTCCTTCTTTGATAGAACGGGGAAAACAGGCGGTATCCGGTTCATTCTTCAATTGTTCTGCCATATAGAGCAACTGATGTCCCGATGTTTTCACTGCATGGTCAAACCATGCCATCTCATTTCCTTTTGAAGCATCGCAAGCAGTCAGGAGCGCCATACTCCCTACCGCTAGTAAAAGTTTGTTTTTCATTGTTCCACTTTATTTTGTTACTGTATTCTATTACTGGCAACAAAGTTAGAGCAAGTCGCGGACAGCCCCTTTGCAAATCTATTTTTTCATTTTTGTTTCTATTTATACGGACTTTGATTTTGTCCAAAAGTGCTTTGTTTTTATCTTTTATAGAAAAACAGGCACGGATTTTACCAAATAAGCTGTTGTCAGGCATAACCAAACAACTATGCAGCCTTTTGCAAAATCCGTGCCTCCACCAAAAAGTACGCGCTCTTCTATCTCACAATATCTTCCGGGAATTTAGCCGGCATCTCCACCCTCTTCCAGGTTT
>ERZ791926.852-NODE-852-length-19510-cov-14.459214_pt1 | contig 19510 bp, 8 predicted proteins | sample MGYA00510131_ERZ791926 | MGnify/ENA primary metagenome ERZ791926 (study PRJEB30046, sample SAMN00792052) | human gut metagenome | study: EMG produced TPA metagenomics assembly of the A metagenome-wide association study of gut microbiota in type 2...
CAGCGGCCCGACCCCCGTCCTCCCCTGTGTGCCGCGGGTGCTGGACCGGGTCATCATCCCCAAGAACATCACCGTCCACCTCGGCAAGCCCGCCGCCTCGGCCCGGAACGTCACCGTCTCGTTCCGCAGCTATATCGCCAACGTGGCGTCCAGTGAGGTGTATCCGACCTGGGCTGACGAAAATAGCCCAGCGGGGCAGTCGAACTGTCTGCCGACTCAGAAATTCCATTCGATCGTTATTTTTTGTTCTCCGGCAAGCGGATCTTTTGGGCTGACAATAACACGATGGACCAACAGTACAACAAGTTCGCGGGTCAGCTGTGAAACCTGTGCCAGTTCACGGACACGCTGCCTCTGCGTCTGGACTCCACCGGTCTCTTCCTGCTGTTGTTCCAGTTCCGCTTCCAATGTATCGATCCGGGTCTCTGCCTTTTTCACTTCTTCCAGAAAGGTCTGGTTCATTTCAGAAAACTGAACGGCATCAATTAAACCTGACACCTTATCCAGATACAACTCCTGCATGGCCTTGCGCCGCCGGTCTGCTTCGCTTTTCAACCGTTTCAGCTCGTCACGCCTGACCTGCTCTCGCTGCCGGATGGGGTCATCCTGTTCTGGAAGGGTAACTTTTTCAGGGTCAAAATAGTCTGCCGCATACGCCCGGATACGTTCCAGTACAGCATTCTCCAACGCGTCCATATCTGTACAGTTCTTGTTGCCGCACACTTCCGGTGCGCGCTGGTGCATCCGGCAGCGGACATAGCGTCTTTGTGTTCCATCCGCTCTCGGCTGGCGTCCCGTCTGCTCCATAAAGCTTCCACAACATCCGCAGACGATTTTTTTTGCAAGTGGATGTATCTCGCCCTTTGCCCCGCTCCGGGTGCGCTCTTTCAGCATCATCTGGACAGTCTCAAAGGTTTCCATGTCAATGATTGGTTCATGGGTATTTTCTACAACGATCCACTGCGATTTCGGGAGCCACATCGTCTTTTCCGTCTTGTAGCTGATCTTCTTATGTCTCCCCTGCACCAGATTTCCTGCGTAGGTCTGATTATGGAGCATCTGGTACACCGTCGGGCTGCTCCAAAGTCCTACATTCCTGTTTTTCGCAGCAATGTGATAGTGAATGCCGTTCATCTGCTTATAGGCTGTCGGGCTTGGGACCTTCTCATCGTTGAGGATGCGCGCGATTTTATGTGCTCCTATCCCGCTGAGAGCCATTGAGAAAATCCGCTTTACAATTTCTGCCGCTTCCGGATCAACTACGAGCTTTCCCTTTGCCTCCGGATCTTTGCAATAGCCGTAAAGTGCAAAAGAGCCGATGAACAGCCCCTCTTTCCGCTTGTGGTCGAGCACGGAGCGGACATTGGTGGACAGGTCTTCCAGATACCACTCATTGATGAGACCATTGATTTGTCTGGACTTCTTGTTCGCGGTATCGTTGGTATCCACATGGTCTACCACCGCAATGAAGCGGATGCCCCACTCCATGAACTTTCCGTGCAGATATTTTTCCACGAGTTCCATGTCACGGGTAAAACGGGATTGCGTTTTGGCCAGTACCACATCAAATTGATGTTCGCTTGCGGCTTGCAGCATTGAATTGAATGCCGGACGGTTCCGGTCGATGCCGGAATAATCCTCATCCGAATAGATCTGGTAAATATCAAATCCTTTCTCAATGGCGTACTGGATGAGCATCGACTTTTGATTCTGAATGCTCTCCGATTCGCCAATTTTATCTTCATCTTCTTTGCTCAGGCGGCAGTAAATTGCTGCTTTCATGATTTGCCCCCTTCTTTTTGTACACGAGCATCCATGCGCAGCATAACGCATCTCTCCTTCAAATTCAGGGATGCTGCATCAGGCGCAGGCTCTTGAAGGAACGCCATTTAACAATCCATCGATGATATATCGCTCAAATTCCTTTTGAAACCGTTCTTTGCGCTGTTCGTTGTTGTCCGAACGAAATTTTTCGTGCAGAATAAAAGGAGTTTTTTTCATCGGATCCCCCTTTTCGGTCCACTTGGTTGTGATATGTGTCACTTCAGTCTATTTCCAGTCAGCGAAATTCAGAACTTTCCAGATTTTTCATGCAAAATATCGCAAGACGTTCAAAATCAACTTGAAACACTTTTGCCGCAATGGTACAATTATATTGTCATTTTATGGAAACTCGGCGCAAAGCCCCGTGCGGACAGGCCGCAAGCATCGGAGTTCCTGTGGGATGTGTAAGAATAGCTAAGGCAGCACTGCGCTACTGCACTTGCGTAGTATTGCTTTCCGAAAATGTGAGGAAGGTATTATTGTATGATAAAGAAGATCTCCCGCCGCTCGTTTTTGCAGGTCTGCGGCATTACTGCGGCAACGGCAGCGCTGACCGCCTGCGGCGGCGGTAAGGCCGAGAGCGGCAAGGGCAGCCAGAACGGCAGGATCCAGATCACCTTTTACCTATGGGACCGCTCCATGATGAAAGAGCTTACTCCGTGGCTGGAACAGAAGTTCCCGGAGTATGAGTTCAACTTCATTCAGGGCTTCAACACCATGGACTACTACCGCGACCTGCTGAACCGTGCGGAGCAGCTGCCGGATATCATCACCTGCCGCCGCTTCTCCCTGAACGATGCGGCTCCTCTGGCAGAGCACCTGATGGACCTGAGCACTACCGAGGTCGCAGGCACCTTCTATTCCAGCTACCTGAACAACAATCAGGAGCCGGATGGTGCGATCCGCTGGCTGCCCATGTGCGCCGAGGTGGACGGCACGGCTGCAAATGTCGATCTGTTTGCTCAGTACAACATCCCCCTGCCCACCAACTACGCTGAGTTCGTGGCGGCCATCGATGCCTTTGAGGCTGTCGGTATCAAGGGCTATCAGGCAGACTGGAGGTATGACTACACCTGTCTGGAAACCATGCAGGGCAGCGCTATCCCGGAGCTGATGAGCCTGGAGGGCACCACATGGCGCATGAACTACGAGAGCGAGACCGAGGACGGCTCCACCGGTCTGGACGATGTGGTATGGCCGAAGGTCTTTGAAAAATACGAGCAGTTTCTCAAGGATGTGCGGGTGCAGCCCGGTGACGATCGGTTGGAGCTGAACCCCATCGCCAAGCCTTTCTATGCGCGGCAGACCGCCATGATCCGCACCACAGCAGGCATAGCGGATGTAATGCCTGACCAGTACGGCTTTAACGCATCGATTCTGCCCTATTTCGGCGAGACTGCCAACGATAGCTGGCTGCTGACCTACCCCATGTGTCAGGCAGCAGTTTCCAACACGGTAGCACAGGACGAGGCGAAGCTGGCTGCTGTGCTGAAGGTACTTGGGGCCGTGTACAGCGCAGAGGGACAGAGCAAGCTGGCCTCTGGCGGCGCGGTGCTCTCTTATAACAAGGAAGTCAATATTACCTCCTCCGCCTCTCTGGAACACGTTGAGGATGTCATCAGCGCAAATCATCTGTATATGCGTCTGGCCTCCACCGAGTTCTTCCGCATTTCGGAAGACGTGGGCCACAAGATGATCACCGGCGAATACGATGCCAGGGCCGGATACGATGCGTTCAATGAGCAGCTGGTCACCCCCAAAGCAGACCCCGAAACCGAGATCCTGTTCACCCAGAACACCGCATACTCCATCGACATGACCGACCACGGCAGCGCTGCGGCTTCCTCGCTGATGAACGCCCTGCGCGCCACCTATGATGCGTCTATTGCAGTCGGCTATTCGCCGCTGGTGTCCACCTCCATCTACTGCGGCGATTACAGCAAGCAGCAGCTTTTGTGGGTAATGGCTGGCAACTACGCTGTCTCGCAGGGTGAATATACCGGTGCAGAGCTGCGGCAGATGATGGAGTGGCTGGTAAACGTGAAGGACAACGGTGCAAACCCCATCCGTCACCGGAATTATATGCCCGTGACCAGCGGCATGGAATACAAGGTGACCGAATACGAGCAGGGCAAGTTCCGTCTGGAAGAACTTACCATCAACGGTACACCGCTGGACGATACCGCCACCTATACCGTATTTGTGGCAGGCACCGATGTGTGGATAGAGAACGAAGTCTACTGCAACTGCCCCATGCCGGAGAACCTGAAAGCCAAGCGGACGGAATATGCCATTGAAAAAGCAGACAGCCGCTCCTGCCTGAAGGATTCGCTGGCGGTCAGCAAGCAGTTCCCCGCCCCCTCCGAGTATCTGACCATTGTACAGGGAGAATAAACTCTTGAAAAATGAAACTACGATGCGGCCTACGATAAAAAAACGTATCCTCGCAGTTCTGGCAGCACTGCTGCTCGGCATCGGTATTTGGACGAGCTTCGTTGTCTTTACGGATTTTATGGAGCACACCATCTACGAGGAAAGCACGGCACACCTTACGGAGATCTACCATCAGGCAAACCAGACCCTTTACAATAAGGTATCTCTCAACTGGGGCGTCATGCGGATGTGGACACCTTATCTGGAAAGTGCGCAAAGCGATGCCGATGTCTGCTCTTTCCTTGCACAGGCAAAGGGAGAATACCATTTTACAGACTTTTTCTTCGTTTCGCGGGATGGCTCCTATATCGCACTGGATGGTGAACGAGGCTATCTTGATCTGGGTCGGACGCTGTCGCAGCTGATCCTGGAGCAGCAGCCTATCGTGGCAAACTCGGTGGTCCCGGACAAGCCGGAGATCATGGTGTTTGCAGTCCCCACGGAAAAAGGCAGCTATCAGGGCTTTGACTACGAAGCGATTGCCGTCACCTACAACAACAGGGATCTGGTGGACTCCCTGAAGATCTCTGCCTTTGAAGGGCACGGCAGTACCTTTGCCGTGCTGCCGGATGGCCGTGTGGTACTGGACAGCAGCAGCGCGGACATGCGCGGCGTACACAACATCCTTGCCATGCTCAAAAATTCGGCTGGTTTTACGGCAGAACAGGTCGATGCCCTGCAAGATTCTTTTGCTGCCGGGGAGAGCGGCAACCTTGAGTTTTCCATCAATGGCGTCAGCTATTACATGGTTTATGGTTCTGCCTCCTTCCAGAACTGGACGATCCTTGGCATTGCTCCCAAAAGCGTTGTGAACGCCAACATGAACCGGCTGCAATACACCACCATGGCCGTGATGAGCGGTACAACGGGTATGCTGGCCGTTGCTGCTCTGCTTCTGGTGGTACAGAACAACCGGCAAAAGCTGCGGAAAAAGGATCAGCAGCTGCTGGCACGCGAGGAGTTGTTCTCGAACCTTTCCCGCAATGTGGACGATGTGTTCCTGATGATCGACACCGAAACTCGCAAGGTGGAATACGTCAGCCCCAATGTCCAGCGCATTCTGGGCCTCTCTCCCGAGGCGGTGCAGGAGGATCTCCACGTTCTATACCCTGCCGGAGACGACAGCGGTGTATCAAGGCTGGAAAATCTGATGCAGATGGAACAGGGCGTCCAGCAGGAATGGGAGCGTGAATTTGTCAATCAGGAGACCGGTGAGCCTCGCTATATCCATGTGACCGGCTTCATCAATGATGTGCAGGGCGCAAGAAAGTGCATCGTGGATCTGTCTGACCGCACAGGCGAGCACCAGACCACGCTGGCTGTGGAAGCCGCACTGGAAGTAGCCGAAAAGGCCAGCAAAGCCAAGACAGACTTCCTCTCCAATATGTCCCACGACATCCGCACCCCCATGAACGCCATCATCGGCATTACTACCCTGATGAAAAACGAGCTGCACCAGCCGGAAAAGCTGGCCGAACATCTGGGCAAGCTGGAAACTTCCGGTCGGCTGCTGCTGGGCATCATCAACGATATTCTGGACATGAGCCGCATCGAGAGCGGCAAGACCACCCTGAACATCGAAAAAACGAACCTGCCCCAGCAGGTCAGCCAGCTGGACAGCATTATCCGGCAGCAGGCCAGCCAGCGCCGCCAGACCTTCACGGTGGAGAACCATGTGCAGCACGAAAACGTGCTGGCCGACCCCAACCGTCTGAATCAGGTCCTAATGAACATCCTCTCCAATGCAGTCAAGTATACGCCCCAAGGCGGACACATCCGGTTGGCGGTGGACGAGCTTACCCATACCGAGCACTACGCCAAATACCGCTTTGTGGTACAGGATGACGGCATCGGCATGAGCGCGGTCTACCAGAAGACCCTCTTCGAGCCCTTTACCCGCGAGGAAAAATCCGGCACCAACCGGGTGCAGGGCACCGGCCTCGGCATGGCCATCACCAAGAGCATCGTAGACCTGATGGGCGGCACCATCCATGTGGAGAGCGCCCCCGGCAAAGGCTCCCGCTTTGAGGTCGTGCTGGAACTTCCCATCGACGCCGAGGCGGATAAGGTTCAGACGGCGTCGGCCCTCCCGGAGGAGGCTGAGGCCGTCTCTCCCCTGTCCGGGATGAGCTTCCTCTGCGCCGAGGATAACGCCATCAACGCCGAAATTCTGGAAATGCTGCTGGAGACCAAGGGCGCAAGCTGCACCATCTGCTCCAACGGTCAGGAGATCGTGGATGCCTTTGCCAGCGTCAAGCCCGGCGAGTACGACATGATTTTGATGGACGTGCAGATGCCGGTGATGGACGGCCTGGAGGCCACCCGCCGCATCCGCAATGGCGAAAATCCACTGGGACGGACTATCCCCATCCTTGCCATGACCGCCAACGCCTTCCTTGAGGATATGCAAAAGAGCAAGGAAGCCGGCATGGATGAACATCTCTCCAAACCCGTGGACATTGCAGCACTGGAACAGACCGTAAAACGCTTCCGCGTTACCCCCCCCCATTAAAAAATAGCGGAAAAGCGCGTTTTCGCAGATGGAACACACAAATGATTTAGAAGAGGGTCAGAACGTGAATACACTTTCCGAGATCGAGGAATATTACAAAGCGCGTGAGCAGCAGCTGTTGAAAAAACTTCATCGACAGGAAGCTGCTCTTGCCGCAGCGGAGCAAACTCTGAAGCGATTGACCGAAAATCAGAAAGCGCCGATGGACGAAACCACCGAGCAGCGTACTGCACAGGAGCAGGCATTCAAAGAAAAACTCTATCGGGATCCGCTGACAGGAATTTACAACCGCCGCTATTACGAAGAAGTTGTCCGTAAATCCATCGGCCCGGCAGGGATCGCGCTGATGGATGTGGACGATTTCAAGATCTGCAACGATACTTATGGGCATTACGCCGGAGATATGGCACTGAAAACAGTGGCAAACACCATCCAGTCCTGCATCCGGGAGTCGGACCTGCTCATCCGCTATGGCGGAGACGAATTTCTGCTGGTGTTATCCGGCATTCCGGGAGACTTTTTGCAGACCAAACTGGAACAGATCCGCACCGCCGCGCAGATGGCATCTGTACCCGGCTATTCGCATTTCCGTATCTCGCTGAGCATTGGCGGAACGATACAGTCCCTCGCCGACCCTATGGAAAACATCGTTCGCCGGGCAGATTGGCTGATGTATCAGGCAAAGTGCCGCAAGAATGCCGTCATGGTGGAGGTTCCGGGGCATGGCCTGGCGGCTTTGGAAAAACTTTTGCAGAACAAGTCACAGATCTTACTTGTGGATGACTCCGCAATGAACCGCATGATGCTGACAGAGATCCTGGGGGATAGTTACCATGTCCTGGAAGCAGAAAACGGACGGGAATGCATGGAAAAATTGCAGGCAGAAGCCGAAAACATTGCACTGGTGCTGCTGGACATCAATATGCCCGTTATGGACGGCTTTGAAGTGCTGAAAGCCATGAATGCCAACCACACCATCGAGGATATCCCGGTCATTATGATCTCCAGCGAGGACTCCGATGCGACGATCCGGCGTTCCTATGAGCTGGGCGCAAGTGATTATGTCAATCGCCCCTTCGATGCTCATATCGTGTACCGCCGTGTGACCAACACCATCAAGCTGTACGCCAAGCAGCGGCGGCTGGTGCAGATGGTCTCTGAGCAGATCCGCGCCCGTGAAAATAATACGGATATGCTGGTAGGTGTACTGAGTCATATCGTAGAATTCCGCAACGGCGAAAGCGGCGCCCATGTGCGGCACATCCGTATCATCACCGAGCTGCTGCTCCACCGTCTATTGGAGATCAGCAACAACTACTCGATTTCTGCAGAACAGCAGGATCTGATTCCGCTGGCCTCTACCCTGCACGACATCGGCAAAATCGGGATTGACGAAAAGATCCTCAACAAGCCCGGCAGGCTGACCCCGGAGGAATTCGAGGTCATGAAGACCCACAGTATGCTGGGAGCCAAGATGCTGCATGATCTGGATAATTTTGCAGAGCAGCCGCTGCTGCAAACGGCCTACGAGATCGCCCGCTGGCATCACGAACGCTGGGATGGGCGCGGCTACCCGGATGGGCTGAAGGGCGATGAGATCCCCATCAGCGCACAACTGGTCTCGCTGGCTGATGTGTACGATGCACTGACCAGCGAACGCTGCTACAAAAAAGCCTTCTCCCACGAAAAAGCCGTGCAGATGATCCTGAACGGCGAGTGCGGAGCGTTCAACCCGCTGCTGCTGCAGTGCCTGACGGATATTCAGGCTGACCTGAAAGAAGAATTACAGCAGCGCAACTGAGCAATGGATGCAATAAAACAGGAGAACAAAAAGCCCAAATGAAACACAGAATCTCACGCCGTGCATTTCTGCGCGGCTGCACGCTGCTGGCGGCATCTGCTGCCGTCGGCAGTCTGACTTCCTGCGGCGGAACGAACGCGAAGGACAGCGGTCTTCCGCAGCTCATTGTGGGAAGCGATACCTATCCACCCTATATTTATCTGAACAATGACGGCATTCCCGCCGGGATCGACGTGGAGATCGCCACCGAAGCGTTCCGCCGCATGGGATATGCTGCCCGGTTTGAACCGATCGATTGGGAGCAAAAAACAAATCTGGTGGAAAGCGGTACCATCGACTGCATCTGGGGCTGCTTTTCCATGGATGGGCGCGAGGAGGTATACCGCTGGGCGGGACCCTACATGGTGAGTCGTCAGGTGGCTGCGGTGAATGCCGACAGCAGCATCCGGACACTCGGCGACCTTGCCGGAAAGACCATCGCCGTGCAGAGCACCGGCAAGCCGGAGGAGATCTTTCTCAGCGGCTCCGACCCGCGCATCCCACAAGCGGTCGATGTGTTCAGCACCGAAGACCGCAGCGTGCAGTATGCGATGCTGGCCTGCGGCTATGTGGATGCCATCGCTGCCCATGAGACGGCCATCCTGCAATACATGAAGGACAATTCCGTGGAGTTCCGCATCCTCGAAGAACCGCTGCTGGTCACCGGGCTGGGCATCGCCTTTGCCAAAAACGACAACCGCGGGCTGAACATCCAGCTGAACGCTGTTCTTGCGCAGATGCGCACAGACGGCACACTGGAGCAGATCCTTGGCAAGTATCTTGAACATGCTTCGCAGTATCTGGAGGTGGACACCATTGGCACGTAAAAACAGAACCATCTCAGATACATGGAGATGGGGGCTCTATCTGGTCATCGGCGTGCTTTTTATGGCCGGCGTCGTTTTTTTCTCGAGTTGGCAGGCACTGCGCGCAACGGAGGCTCGTTTCTGCCAGACCCTTGATTTTGTCAAATCCCAGTCCACCAGCTTTGAAAAGCACAACGATACGGTCGTGGCCAAAGCGCTCCGCCGCGCGGCGGTATCGGTGCATCAGCTGGCACAGGCCCCTGCGCTCGACCTTTCCGACCCGCAATGCCTGAACAGTCAGGCAGAGCTGCTCTGGCTCACAGGTATTTCAGTTCTGTCTCCGGACGGTACGCTCCTGTGCGAATCCACAACGAACGGCATCGGCTATGCCCAGTTTGGAGAACAGCTCAAAAATGATGCCGTTCTGGACGTTTTCTCTTACCCGCAAAAGACCTACCTGAAGCGGGTCCTGCTGGAGGATGGGTCTGCCGTGGATGTTGCGGCACACCGGGCAGAAAGCAAAGAGGTGATCCTGCTTGCCTACCGCTATACCCCGGCAGAATTTGTAGAGGGAACGGCTTTGTCCATTCAGAGTGTACTGGACGGCTACTCGGTTGAGACCAGCGGCACATTGTTCATCGTGCAGAACAATCAGGTCATTGCCTCTAACCGCCCGGAACTCATCGGGCAGAATGCTGCGGACAGTCCGCCAGTGCAGGAGATCCGCAAAGCCGGGGCGGCCGAAACGCTGACCCATACCCACGATCGGAACGGCTCCGGCTGCTATGTTGGAATGTACTGCCACGGAAGGTCTTTCGATCTCTACGCGTATACGGATGAAAAATCCGTCTTCCGTGAATCGTTTCCGTTGATTTTGATGGCGCTGGCCGGTTACATCCTGCTTGTAATGGTCCTTCGGGTGCTGCGCAGACGCTCCGTGCAGGAGATGGAGCAGCAGAAGAAAGAGCAGGAGAAGAAGTATCAGGCTCAGCTGGAGGAACAGAACCGCAAACTGGAGATCGCACTCCAGCACGAGGGTGCGGCAAACCGTGCCAAGCGGGAGTTCCTGTTCAATATGAGCCACGATATTCGCACCCCCATGAACGCCATCATCGGCTTCACCTCGCTGGCTGCGACCCATATTGATAATAAGGAACAGGTGCTGGACTACCTGAAAAAGATCTCTATCTCCAGCCATCATCTGCTTTCCCTCATCAATGATGTGCTGGATATGAGCCGCATCGAGAGCGGAAAAGTAAAAATTGAAGAAAAAGCGGTGCATCTGCCGGACCTCGTCCACGATGTGCGCTCCATCATCCAACCCGATGTTTCGGCAAAGCGGCTGTCGCTTTTCATCGATACCATGGACGTGGAGAACGAGGACATCATCACCGACCCGCTGCGGCTGAACCAGATCTTGCTGAACATTTTGTCCAACGCCATCAAGTTCACTCCCACAGGCGGTACGATCAGCATCCGCATTGCCCAGAAGAACGGTGCGCCCAAGGGCCGTGGCTGCTATGAGTTCCGCATCAAGGACAATGGCATTGGTATGAGCGAAGAGTTCCAGAAGCACATCTTTGAGGCGTTCAGCCGGGAGGAAAGCTCCACCGTCAGCGGCATTCAGGGTACCGGCCTGGGCATGTCCATCACCAAGAACATTGTGGATATGATGGGCGGCACCATCGCGATCGAAAGTGAACCGGGCAAGGGCAGCGAATTCATCGTAGATCTCTGCTTCGCACTCAGCGGACAAAAGGTGGAGCCCAAGCAGCTCCCGCAGTTGGAAGGGCTGCGCGCATTGGTAGCAGACGACGATACCGACACCTGCCTGAGCGTCAGCACCATGCTGTCCAAGATCGGGATGCGGCCGGAGTGGACGATCTCCGGCCGGGAAGCAGTGATCCGCACCCGATACGCCATGGAGCAGGGCGACGAATTCAGCGTCTACATCATCGACTGGCTCATCCCCGATATGAACGGCATCGAGGTCGTGCGGCAGATCCGCAAGGTGATCGGGAAAAGCTGCCCTATCATCATTCTGACGGCCTACGATTGGACGGATATTGAAGAGGAAGCCCGCGCTGCCGGAGTGACCGCCTTCTGCGAAAAGCCGCTGTTCCTTTCCGAACTGCGCAGAGTGCTGGCAGAACCGTACGGTGCAGAGCCTGCCTGTAAGCCAGCGCAGCCAGATGCCGCCGAGCTCAAGGGAAAGAAGCTTTTGCTGGTGGAGGACAATGCCTTGAACCGCGAGCTCGCACTGGAGATCCTGAAGGAAGCGGGCTTTGCGGTAGACACTGCTGAGGATGGCGAGATCGCTGTCCAGAAGATGAAGCAGGCGGCCCCCGGGCAGTACGATTTGATCTTAATGGACATCCAGATGCCCAAGATGGACGGTTACGAGGCGACGCGGCAGATCCGTGCCCTGCCGGATGCTGCAAAGGCAGACATTCCCATCTTTGCAATGACGGCAAATGCCTTTGAAGAAGACCGTCAGAGTGCATTGAAGGCCGGTATGAACGGCCACATTGCAAAGCCGCTGGATATTCCGCATCTGCTGCAGGTCCTCGCAGATGTACTGAAATCATAACGGCTGCCAGCCGACAAAAGCAAAAGCACCCGCAGCATTCGCTTCCAGAGGTCAAGAGCCTCTGCGAAGCCTGCTGCGGGTGCTTTATTTATTTTTTGTCTGACAGGCGTTTGGCTTACAGAATCTTGTGCAGCTCCTGCACAAGGTCGCCGATCACGATGGGCTTGGACAAAAAGCCGTTCATGCCGCTTTCCAATGCGTTGCGGCGGTCCTCGTCGAAGGCGTTGGCGGTCATGGCAAGGATCGGGAGCTTTGCCCGGGCAGGGTCATCCAGTGCGCGGATTTTCCGGGTGGCGGTGTAGCCGTCCATCACCGGCATCTGCACATCCATCAGCACCAGATCATAGCTGCCCGGCGCTGCGGTGCTCACCTTTTCCACCGCCACTTCACCGTTTTCCGCCGTATCGACCCGGAAGCCGTACTCGCGCAGGATCTCCTGCGCGATCTCGCGGTTCAGCTCGTTGTCCTCTACCAGCAGGATATGTCTGTCCTTGAAGTCGGCGTTCTTTTCCGGCAGAAGCTCCTGCGACGCATCTGTCAGCTTCTGGCCGAGGGCGCTCATCAGGGTCTCGCGCAGGTCAGACATGAACATGGGCTTGGAGCAGAAGGCGGTCACACCGGCGGCCTTTGCCTCTACCTCAATGTCAGACCAGTCGTAGGCCGTCAGGATGATGATGGGGGTATCGTCGTTCAGGCTGCGTATCTGGCGGGTGACCTCGATGCCGTTCATATCCGGCAGCCGCCAGTCGATGATATAGGCGTGGTAGACATCGCTCATCTCGATGGACTGCCGCGCGCGCAGCACCGCTTCCTTGCCGGAAAGGGTCCATTCCGCGCGCATTCCCACCTTGACCAGCATCTTTGTCACGCTGTCGCAGGTGTTGAAATCGTCGTCCACCACCAGAGCCTTCAGGCCTTCCAGCTCGGTGATCTTTTCCACCGGGCGGTGCTCTGCCTGCACCCGCAGCGGCACACGAATGATAAACTCGCTGCCCTTGCCCTGCGCTGTCTGCACCTCGATGGTGCCGCCCATCATATCCACGATGTTTTTGGTGATGGCCATGCCAAGGCCGGTGCCTTGGATACGGCTGACCGTGGAGGTGCGCTCCCGCTCAAACGGCTCAAAGATTTTTTTGGCAAATTCCGGGCTCATGCCGATGCCGTTGTCCTTGATGCGAAACTCGTACTGCCCGCAGCCGCGCACCTGCCCGGCAAGCTGGCGTACTCGCACCGAGACCGTGCCGCCCGCCGGGGTAAACTTGATGGCGTTGGACAGCAGGTTCAGCAGGATCTGGTTCAGCCGGGTCTTATCGCAGTAGACATCCTCGTCGGTCACGTCTATCGCGTCCATATAAAGCTCCAGCTGTTTTGCGTAGATCTGCCCGCTGACGATGGTTTTCAAATCGTGCAGCACATCCGAAAGGTTGACTTCCACCTCTTCCAGATGGATCTTTCCGCTTTCGATGCGGCTCATATCCAGCACATCGTTGATGAGCGAGAGCAGATGGTTGCTGGAAGCAAGGGTCTTGGCCAGATAATCCTTCACCCGCTCCTTGTCGTCAATATTGCTGATCGCCAGTGTGGTAAAGCCGATGATGGCGTTCATGGGGGTGCGGATGTCGTGGGACATATTGGAAAGGAAGGTGCTCTTGGCGCGGTTGGCAGTCTCGGCGGCGGCAACGGCATCCGAAAGCGCCTGATTTACCTGTTTGTCGGCGGTGCGGTCGGACATGACAAGGATGTATTTGGTCCTGCCCTCCACCTCGCTGCCTATGGCGATGTTATGGAACCAGCGGCGCTCTTTGGTTTCCAGATGCTCAAACTCGAGATCCCATTCCCGCTGCTGTCCGCTGAGAAGCCCATCCAGAAAGTTTTCGCCGTGCTCCGGGGCGCCCAGCTTGTCCAGAGCGAAGGCATTTTGCCGGACTTCTCTCCACGGGATGCCCAGCAGCCGCTCAATGTTCGGGCTGACATAATCCACCTTGGAGGTCTCTGCGTCCAACATCAGGAAAACGTCGTCAACGTTCAGCGAGAGCTTCTGGAACAATTCATCCCGGTAGGAGATCTCGGTATCCTTCCGGCGCAGGGTCATATGGCTTCTGCGCACAATGAGCAGAATGACCAGCACCGCAAGACCTGCGGCGATGCCCGCTACGATCTGTATCGTATGGAACCACAGCTTATCCAGATTGGCATTGACGATTTTGACCGGGACAAGTCCCAGCATCGTCCAGCTCTGGATCGCCGTGCCCTCGTAGACCAGATAATAACTGGTGTCACCCAGCTTTACCTTCATGTTTCCGCTGCTGCCCTGTGCAAAGGCATTGGACAGATCCAGGATCTGCGCCTCGGAAAGGTCGGAATGGTCGCGCAGCATCGCAATGAAGTTGTAGACCGTTTCCTTGCGGTTTACGGAATTGTCGATGACCACCCGCCCATCCGGGTAGATGACATAGTTGCTGGCATTGCCCTGAAAGGCAGAATTGTCCAGTAATCTCAGCACCTCATCATTGTAATAGGTGATGGCAACGGCATCGTAGGCAAAACCCCGGTAGCTGCCCTGCGTTTCGGGACAGATGAACGCCAGCATCTGGGTTTTGCCGGGCAGAGCCGTATTCATCACAATATCGTTACCGCTGGCAAGCTCTTCGTCCAGATTTGTCTGCAGGCCAAGGTAGCCCGTTTCCCCGGTCACAGTCATGTAGTTGCCGTCATAGGTAAGAAAGTAGAATTCGGCAAACCCAGCCTTCTGCTGTGCCGCCCTGATATACGCCTGTATTTCGGCCTCATCCGAGGTACTTTCCAGAAAGCCGTTGTACAGATGCAGGTAGGTCAGGTTCTTGCGCACCATCTCTTTCAGCATATTATTGGATTTATGCAGCACCTCTTCCAGATGCGAGGTGCTTTCCTGATAGATGGTCTGGGACACAAACGAGATGTACTGGACGCTGAAACCGACTGCCAGAAAGACCAGAAGAAGGATGGCAGCAACAGGGAGCCATTTTTGCCGGGGATGGCAGTTTCGTTTGGATTCGTGCTTTTCGTCTGCCATCCTGCTCACCTCAACGTAATGTAGTTTTCAGGCTCTGCAAGCGCTGCGCCGCCGCCGGAGACATGATCGCGCCATGTGTTTTTTACCCATGTATCTCCGTCCAAAGGCGTGCCGCTCTCGCTCGCAAGCAGCGCTTCCATCTGTTTTTCCGCTGCCAGACAGGTCACGGTAACGGTGTCGTCGTCCCGGAGCGGCTGTCCGTTCCGGGTGATGCCGGTCAGAGTATAGCTGCCGCTTGCCTCTTTGACCTCCACGGCAATGCCGCTGACCACCGGCAGAGAGCCGCGGTTGAAGGGCACAAACCCTCCCTCGCAGCCCTCCACAAAGGCGCGGACGGTCTCCTTCAGCTCTGCGCCGGTCATGGTGCGCTGGCGGGACATCAGACCGTTGGGCATGATCATGGAAGCGGCCATTTTCTTGTTATAGTCTGCCCGCAGTATACTGCCGGTAAAGCTGTTTGCGGTGGCAAGCAGCACATCGGTGCCATAAACGCCCCGCAGCGTGTTCGCCATAACGGAGAAGGAGGCGCTGCCGCCGTTTGCGTGGAAGACATTGGAATAGCTCTTCCCGGAGGTCAGCACGATCTCGTCATCGGCAGGCGTATCTTCGGCAAGAAGCTGGGCATTGAACGCACGATAAGCCTGCTGTGCCGTGTACTCGCCCGCGATCATTTTGGAGACAACGTCCTTGGAGACGGCAAAGAAATCGTTGGAGGCGATGCGGATATACATGTGGTTTTCTTCCACCACATCGCGCACATCCTTCATGTACTCGGTCAGGCGCAGAGGGACATTCTGGCTGTAGCTCAGCACATCCTGCCCGTCGGCAACGATGCGGCTCTGCGCCTCCTCGGAGAGCATGACGTTCAGCACCTTCATGGCTTTTTCGCGGCGCGCGGTGTCCTGCTCGAGGTCACGGTTCAGAGCGATCTGGAAATACGGGGTGGTCATGATCCACTTTTCGCCGTTCTGGCTGAAGAAGGGCAGGAAGATCGTGTCGATGCCCTCATCCTGAAACATCTTGACACCGGCAGAGCTGCCAAAGTACATGGCAACTTCTCCGTTCCGGAACATCCCGGTCACATCGTCGTAATTCAACGCAAGATCGTCTGCCGTGAGGTGGGTATCCTGAATGAACTGCGCCATCCGCTCAAACGCCCCCGGCCACACGGTGTCGTCCAGACCCACCCGTGCGGTGCTGGCAGGGTCGCTGTAAGCAGTGCGCCACTTGCGCCCATCAGTCGTGGTAAGCTCGGCAGCGGAAAGCCCCTGCAGCGTTTCCATGCAGGTGTAGTCGTAGGTATAATCGGCGGTAAAGCCGCGGATGCCTGCTTTTTCAAAGGCCTGACAGGCCGAAACGAAGCTCTCGTAATCGGTGGGCAGAGGAATACCGTACTGCTCAAAAAGGCTGCGGTTGACCACAAAGCCGTGGGCATCGGCGCAGACCGGCAGCCAGTTCACGCTGCCGTCCTCGTTTTTGAAGCTGTTGAGGTAGGTGTTGTACACAGCGCCCGCCTCGTTGGTCAAGGCAAGGTTCATCAGGCTGTCCTTCAAGGGAGCCGCATCGTGCAGCGAGAAGCGGCAGCTGGTGATGATATCCGGCAGACCGCCGTTCTCCTGCAAAAACTTGTAAAAATCCAAATCGTTGTTGCCCACGATGAATTCAATATTTACATCCGGCAGCTGGGACTGGATATAGGGCGCATAGGTTTCGTACAGGCTATTCGTCCACAGATACACCTGAATGGTCTGGGCGTCCTCCTTCTTTTCCACACTTTCGGCGTTTTTTGTTCCGCAGCCGGTCAGCATGGAGACCGCCATCACCAGTGCCATAAGCACGGAAAACAGGCGGTGCAATGTTCTTTTGTTCATCAAATCGTTCTCCTCACAACTCTTGGGCAGCTGCCGTTCTGCACTCCCGAATACCGCAAAAAGGCATAGGTACAGCACGACAGAGATATAAGATTATTTTACCACCGCCATGAGGGATTTTCAATAAAATTTCATGTATTGATACCTAAAAGCAGCGCGCGTCCGATTTCTTTGCGCCAGTCGATGCAGCTTTTTGTATCAACGCACAGGGTGATGCGGGCTGTCAGTATCCTTATGTGCTGCTGCCCTCTGTCCGCATCAGAGATATTTCTGGATGGTCGGCACAAGGACATTCATATTGATCGGTTTTGCGATATGGTCATTCATCCCGGCATCCAATGCCGCCTGTTTATCTTCGGAGAAGGCGTTTGCCGTCATGGCGATGATGGGGATGTCCGCCTTTTGGGGGTCATCCATCCTCCGTATCTTTTTTGTCGCATCGTAGCCGTTCATCACGGGCATCTGGATGTCCATAAGGATCAGCTGATACGTTCCGTTCGCTGCTTTTTCCAGCATATCCACACATTCCACGCCGTCTTTGGCGCGGTCTACCGTACAGCCTTCTTCCTGCAGCAGCTCGACGGCGATCTCCGCATTGAGGTCGTTGTCCTCGGCCAGCAGGATCTTCACGCCGCACAGGCTCTTTTGGTCCGAAGGGCCAGTCTCCCGTTTCGCCTGTATTTCATCCTCGGACGCAATGCGGCAGGGAATGGTCACAGTAAAAGTGGAGCCAACACCGATCCTGCTCTCCACTTCCACGGTGCCGCCCATCAGCCCGACCAGCTTTTTCACGATGCCCATCCCGATGCCGCTGCCTTCCACCTTGCTGATGGTGGACGTACGTTCCCGTTCAAAGGGTTCAAAAATGTGCTTCTGGAACTCCTGCGACATCCCGATGCCGTTGTCGGCAACCGTGATCACCATATTGCACCAGCTCTCTTTTTCGCCGGGCTTCTGCGTAACATCGCAGCGGATCGTGCCGCCGGCTCCCGTGTATTTGACCGCGTTGCTGACGAGGTTTGTACAGACTTCGGTCAGGTGCGGAATATCCGCATAGATATACGGATGCAGCAGCTGTGTTGTCACCATAAGCGTCTGCCCCTTGCTGTCTGCCAGATTCCGGAACATGGCAATGCAATTACGGAAATCCTTATCGATATCCGAAACAGAATACTCCATCTCCGTCTTATCGTTTTCGATCCGGGCAAGATCCAGAACATTGTTCAGCAGCATCAGCAGGTTCTGTCCGCACACCTGAATGTTCTCCATGTATTTTTCCAGCTTTGCAGGGTCGTCCAGATGCCGGGAGGCAAGGTCTGCGTAACCGATAATGGCGTTCATGGGGGTGCGGATATCATGGGACATATTGAACAGGAAGGTGGATTTGGCACGGTTCGCGCTCTCGGCGTTTTCCACAGCGACCTGCAATTTTGCATTCAGCTCCTGCGTATCGTCTGCGGCTTTCCTTGCAGCTGCTTCGGCTTTGCGCGCCTTCCGCAGCAGCTGCAGGATTGTGAGCAGAATGACTGCAACTGCAATGCTGCCGACCAGCAGCACCATGACAAAGTTATCCTTTATAAACTCGCTCAAGGTGACATTCCGCAAAGAGCTCTTATGCATCGCCAGAGAGCTGGTAAGCATATTGGCTGGCATTGCCTTGATCGTTTTGTTCAGGATGGACAGCAGGCTGCGGTTTCCGCTCTTGACCGCAAAGCAGGAATTGGCAGGGTTTGGCAGCGGAACGCTGTAAAAACCATAAATTTTGCTGTATTTCGCCTCACTGCTGACCCCTGTGATAAAACAGTCTGCCTGTCCGTCCTTGACCAGTTTTATCGCATCCTCCTGTGTATCGCAGTCCACGATTTCCCACTGCGGATAATAAAACGCAATGTACCTTGTTAGGGAAATCTTGTTTTGGGGAACGGCAACGCGGTTCACTTTGTTTTCAGTAAAGAGCTGTTGGTTCGTGACCACCATCATATTGGCGGTCCACGTTGTGTTGGTTCTGGCAACGCGATATTCTTCAGCCAGATTGGGACTCTGGTCGAAATGGAAGATCATGTCGATCTCGCCTGATTTCAACGCATTGAGTTCCGCCTCTTTGTCGTCATAACCGACCAACTGAAATTCCAGCTCCTGATTTCCCAGACAATCTGCGGCAAACTGAATATAGTCTATGATTGTTCCGGTAATCTCCCCGGTGGCAGGGTCATAGGTGCTGACGCCGCTATCACTCGTCAGAAAGCCCATCCGGATCGCGCCGTGCTTTCTGAGCCACGCCTTTTCCTCACCCGTAAGGATGGGCTTATAATCCAGCGAGAAATACCTTTTACACAGATCCGCCGTATAAAAAGGAGCCTCTTCGTCCAACGTGCTCATCGCATTGTCCAGTTCTTCCTTGAGATCAGAACGGTCTTTGTTGAGCGCATAGTAGATGCTGGATTTTCCCACGCGGGTTATGGTCGAGATGCCAAGCTCTGCCCATAAGGATTCTTCCAGCGAAACAAAGCAGTCGATCTCGTGATTGGCCAGCTTTTGCTTCACATCCTCGTTGTTGGAGATGTTGACGTGCTGCGTTTTTA
>ERZ791926.853-NODE-853-length-19496-cov-2.640451_pt1 | contig 19496 bp, 19 predicted proteins | sample MGYA00510131_ERZ791926 | MGnify/ENA primary metagenome ERZ791926 (study PRJEB30046, sample SAMN00792052) | human gut metagenome | study: EMG produced TPA metagenomics assembly of the A metagenome-wide association study of gut microbiota in type 2...
GAATAGCATAAATTCTGTGCATCGCGAAGCGTGTTACTGAGAACGGAGTGAACAGAAACTGTCTTTTGGATATCATGAGAAAAGGGCAGTTTTTTTATTTGACTTAGGTTATGAAGAAAACCTACAATAAAAATGATGAAAATACAAAATAAAATGTTGACAATGCACATAACATCGATTATATTGAAAATATCAAAAAGCAACAGTTTGAAAGAGAATTGTCAATAAAAAGTTAGTGTATCAATTTGTCAATGCGTGATTTATGAGATTAAAACGAGGAGGATCAGGAATGAAATTCACAGAAGGTTACTGGGAGAAGAATGAACGTGCCAATGCATCTTATGCAATGCAGGCTTTTACAGCAGAAGTAATTCCGGGAGGAATGAGAATTGTTTCTCCGTTTAGAGAGATCAATGACAGAGGCGGCGCTCTTGATGTAGGAACGATTACTACAGAATTCACTTCTGTGCGTAAGGATATCATCAGTGTCAGAAGCTATCATTATCAGGGATATATTAAGGGTGAGCCAAGATATGAACTGAATGAGGATCCGCAGGAGACAGAAGTAGAGATCACAGATGCTGAAGCTGTTATGAAAGCGGGCAGAATGACAGTAAGAGTAGATCTGAAAGATTTTAAGATCACTTATGAGGCTGATGGAAAGGTTCTTACCGGTATCGGATTCCGTAATCTGGGATATATGCAGTATGACAGAGCAACACTGACCAAATTCCCGGAACCAAACTATATGGCAGCACAGTATCAGCCATATATGGTAGCAGAACTTTCTCTTGATCCGGGAGAATGCGTATACGGACTTGGAGAAAGATTTACAGCATTTGTAAAGAATGGACAGGTAGTGGATGTATGGAATGAAGACGGTGGTACTGCATCTCAGATTTCCTATAAGAATATTCCATTTTATGTAACTAGCAAACATTACGGTGTATTTGTAGATCACAGCGACAATGTTTCTTTTGAAGTTGCAAGTGAGAAAGTAGAGAACGTAGGATTTTCTGTAAAAGGTGAAGAAATCCGCTATCATGTAATCTATGGTGATGATATCAAAGGTGTGCTTGAGACATATACAGACCTTACCGGAAAACCGGCACTGCCACCGGCATGGTCCTTTGGATTATGGCTTTCTACATCCTTTACAACTAATTATGATGAAAACACGACAAACTCCTTTATCCAGGGAATGGCTGACAGAGATATTCCGTTAAATGTATTCCACTTTGACTGCTTCTGGATGAAAGAACTTCACTGGTGCGATTTTGAATGGGATGAGAGAATTTTCCCTGATGTACCGGGAATGCTGAAACGCTACAAAGATAAAGGTCTGAAGATCTGCGTATGGATTAATCCTTATATTGCGCAGGAAACTGCATTCTTCAAAGAAGGAATGGAAAAAGGTTACCTGGTACAGCGTGCAGATGGAAGAGGAGTAAAACAGATCGATAACTGGCAGCCTGGAATGGGACTGGTCGATTTTACAAATCCGGAAGCAACGAAATGGTATACAAATAAACTGAAAACTTTGCTTGATGCCGGCGTTGACTGCTTCAAGACAGACTTTGGTGAGAGAATCCCGATTGATGTGAAATATTATGATGGTTCTGATCCGGTTTCCATGCATAACTATTATACATACCTCTACAACAAGGCAGTATTTGGTCTTCTGAAGGAAGTAAAGGGAGAAGGAGAAGCAATCCTTTTCGCAAGAAGTGCGACAGCAGGCGGACAGCAGTTCCCGGTTCACTGGGGAGGTGACTGCTCTGCAACATATGCTTCCATGGCTGAGAGCTTAAGAGGTGGTCTGTCATTTACCTTATCCGGATTCTCCTTCTGGAGCCACGATATGGGTGGATTTGAAATGACAGCAGCGCCGGATGTATACAAACGTTGGCTGCAGTTTGGCCTTCTTTCCACACACAGCCGTCTCCACGGATCCAAGAGCTATCGTGTACCGTGGCTGTTTGATGATGAAGCGGTAGATGTGTGCCGTAAATTTACAAAACTGAAATTAAGATTAATGCCATATCTGTATTCCATGGCTGTGAAATCACATAAGACAGGTATTCCGTCCATGAGAGCGATGATCATGGAATTTAATGATGATCCTGCGACAAAATATCTGGATATGCAGTATATGCTGGGTGACAGCATTCTGGTTGCACCGATCTTTAACAAAGAAGGTCATGTAGAATATTATCTTCCAAATGGAAAATGGACTCATCTGTTAAGCGGCGAAGTGAAAGAAGGCGGCAGATGGTATGCAGAAGATTATGACTTCTTCTCATTACCGGTATTTGTAAGAGAGAATACACTGCTTCCGATCGGCGCAGTGGATACAACCGCAGATTATGAACTGGAGAAAGATGTACAGATTCAGGTTTATGAGCTGAATGGTAAAGGCTCCTGCAAAGTTGTGACACGTAAGGGCGAAGATGCATTTACAGTAAATGCTGTAAAAGAAGGAAATAAACTTACACTGGAAGCTTCCAGAGAGAATCCGGGAATAACATATCTTCTCAGAAATATTCATGAGGTTTCTTCTGTTGCGGGCGGAAGTGTAGTAAAAGACACAGAAGACGGTATCATCCTGGCACCGGAAGGATGCAAAATAGAAGTTGTATACTAAGTAATCATTTTATAATTATTTTAGAAATTCGACAAAAAATAGGACTGGACAAATCGATTGTCCGGTCCTATAATAATATTCACCAGAGTTCTTCTGGTAATTCAATCCCGCCAGTTCGGCGGTAAATTCCACTTTTAATTTTTATAAAAAACGAAAGAATAAGCAGTTATGAGAAAAATCTAAGATGGGAGGTGATACGATATGGATTTTTTCACCTTTTTCCTGTAGTAGTTGCCGCAGTAGCCATGATTATGGACATTCGCGCTGCGAAAGTTGATAATGGATGGATCTTGTTCTCTCTGATTCTGGGGCTGACCGGATGTATCTGGCGAAAAGGAATTGCAGGAATAAGCTATTTCGTTGTGGGAAGTATAATGCCTTTGTTTCTTATCGTTCTGTTCATTTTCGGAATGATGGGTGCGGGAGACATTAAGTTGTTTTGTGCACTGGGAGGAGTAATGGGCCTTGGGGCTATCTGGAAATGTATTCTTTTTTCTTTTCTGGCAGGCGCATGTATTGCTGTTGTGCTTCTGATCTTCAATCACAATTTCTGTGAACGGATTCTTTATTTTATAAAATATGCAGAGAATACAGTGAGTACGGGAAAGATCACTCCTTATCGGAGTAAAGATATTTCTGCACCGGAGAATTTCCACTTTACGATTCCTGTTTTTGTAAGCGTGCTGTTATATGCAGGAGGTATCTATTGAAAAGAAATATTTTTGCAGTATGTGATCTGGAAGTGGATTATGCGCTGAATTTTATGGACTATTTAAATCAGAAAAAGAATATTCCATTTGAAATACAGGCATTTACAACTGTGGAGAAGCTGATTGCCTATGGGAAACATACACATATAGAGTTGCTGCTGATTTCCGGGCGCGCAATGTGCCGCGAAGTCCGGGAAATGGATATCGGAAAGGTCATTATTTTATCGGAAGGGGTACATCCTCCGGAACTTGACCAGTATCCGAGCGTGTATAAGTACCAGTCTTCTTCGGATGTACTTCGGGAAGTGATGGCATGTTATGGTGCTGAAAAAAAGACAGTATCTGATCAGCTTGCGGTCTTAAAAAAGACGACAGAGCTTATTGGAGTTTTTTCTCCGTTGGGGCGTTGCCTGAAAACTTCTTTTGCATTGACACTTGGACAGATACTTGCCAAAGACAGGGCAGTCCTTTATCTGAATCTGGAGGAATATTCCGGATTTGAAGAACTGATGGGAAAGGGATATGCACATAATTTAAGTGATCTTCTTTATTATGTGCGGCAGGATAACCAGAATCTTCTCTATAAGATGAATAGTATGATACAGACTATAAACAATCTGGATTATATACCGCCTGTGCAAATGCCGGCAGATATTCACACAACAGCCTGGCAGGACTGGGAAAGGCTTTTGCAGATGATCATGCTTGATAGTTCATATGAGATGATCGTGCTGGATATAGGATGTGGGATTGACGAGAATTTCCAGCTTCTGGATATGTGTAAGAAGATTTATATGCCGGTGTTGTCTGATACGGTTTCACAGTGTAAGATCGCCCAGTTTGAAAATCTGGTCCGAATCTGGGATTATCCTCAGATACTGGAAAAGACAGAGAAGATCACTCCTCCTTTTCATATGATGACTGGTCCGCCGTCAGGATATATTGAACAGTTGATGTGGAGTGAACTGGGAGATTATGTGAGAAACCTTCTGAGAAAGGAAAAAGGATGAATAAAGATGTATTTAGAACTTTGCGCCAGATGTTAATGGAGGAACTGGATCTGTCGAGAGAGTTATCAGATAAAGAGATTCTTGATGTAATTGATGAACTGATCCTGAATCAGATGAAGGATGTCCGTCTTGCACTGAAAGAAAAAGTGCAGCTTCGTCAGGAACTGTTTTATTCTGTGCGTAAACTGGATGTTTTGCAGGAACTGGTGGATGATGAGACAGTTACTGAAATTATGGTAAATGGACCTGACACGATTTTTGTGGAGCGGGACGGCAGACTGATCAGATGGCATAAAAGCTTTACGTCTGCCGAAAAGCTGGAAGATGTGATTCAGCAGATCGTAGGTAAATGTAACCGCGTGATCAATGAATCTATGCCAATTGTGGATGCCAGACTGGAGAATGGTTCCAGAGTCAATGCAGTAATCTACCCGGTAGCGTTAAACGGTCCGATCCTTACGATACGGCGTTTCCCCGAACACCCCATTACAATGGAAAAGTTGATTGCGCTGGGAAGCATTACCAAAGAATGCGCAGATTTTCTGCAGAAACTTGTAAAAGCGAGGTATTCCATGGTCATAGGCGGTGGAACCGGAAGCGGTAAAACTACATTTCTTGCAGCTATGTCAGAATATATTCCCAAAGATGAAAGACTGATCACGATTGAAGATAATGCAGAGCTTCGCATCAGGGGAATAGACAATCTGGTACGTCTGGAAGCAAAGATGGCCAACATGGAGGGTGCAGTGTCAGTTACGATCAGGGATCTGATCAAATCAGCACTTCGAATGCGCCCTGACAGGATCATAGTGGGAGAAGTCAGAGGCGGAGAGGCAATGGATATGCTTCAGGCATTGAATACAGGGCATGAAGGGTCGCTGTCAACTGCCCACGCCAACTCTGCCAGAGACATGCTATCCCGTCTGGAAACAATGGTTCTTATGGGTGTTGACCTTCCATTGGAGGCTATCAGGAGACAGATTGCATCCGGTGTGGATATTCTGGTACATCTGGGACGAATGAGAGATAAATCAAGAAAGCTATTAGAGGTAACCGAAGTGTGTGGTTTCGAAAATGGAGAAATCCAGATTCGGCCATTGTATCAATGGAAGGAGGGAAAAGGACTGGTAAAGACTGCTTCCCTCCTCAATGTGGAAAAACTGGAAAGAGCGGGGATTGAACTATGAAAGGGAAAGAAAAAGAACAGCGTTATCTGAAACGGGACTATGGTCATTATCATTTTACGGTGAAGGAATTTATGAAATATACAGGACAGGCAGCGGGACTTTGTGCTGTGGCAGATTATCTTTTTTACAGAAGTGCCTGGGTACTGCTTCTTATGCTTCCGGCGTTAGTATTTTATCTGAAATGGCAGCAGAACCGTATGATCAGGGAAAGAAGAAAGAAGCTGAATTACCAGTTTAAGGATGCGCTAACCTCTCTGAGTGTTGCGGTTCAGGCAGGATATTCCGTGGAAAGCGCAATAAAGACCTGTGTCAGGGATCTGGAGCGGTTATACGGAAAAGGAGCTGATATTGTAGAAGAATTTCGCTACATTGAAAGTCAGCAGCATATCAGTGTTCCTTTAGAGGAATTGTTTCTGGATCTGGGGTCAAGAAGTCAGGTGGAAGATATCGAGAATTTTGCATCAGTGTTTTATACAGCCAAGCGTACAGGTGGTGATATGAATCGTGTGATTCAGAAAGTAGCGCGCATGCTGGGAGATAAGATCGATGTAAAAAAAGAAATCGAAGCAACTCTGGCTGCCAAGAAATCGGAGCAAATGATCATGAGTCTTATGCCTGCGGGTATCATTATGTATTTACAGTTGACCTCGCCGGGCTTCTTAAGTGTTCTTTATGGAAATCCCTTTGGAATTGCAGCAATGAGTATCTGTCTTGCTATTTATGCTACGGCATACTGGCTTGGCAGAAAGATCGTAGATATTGAGGTGTGACAGTACAAATGTGGGTACATATTGTCATTTTTATCATACTTTTGTGTGCACTGGCCGGGTGGAAAAAAGGGTGGATTCCATCTTCCGGGATTGGAGGAAAAGAAGGAATCAGGCTATTCATGGTGGTGGCAATATCCGGGAATTTACTTGGAATGATCCTTACCGCGGGAAATGGCAGACAAGTGTATCCTCAGGGATACCGTCTGGAAAAGGAGGATACAGGATCATATGAGAAGGAATTTATGGTATCCGTGGATGGAGAAGAGCCGGTCTCCATGTACATACAGGTACCGGAAAAAGAACTGGAAGAACAGGAAGAACCGAAACAGGATAAGAAACTGACCAGAGAAGAGCAGGCGCAGAAAGATCTGGCGGAGGCAGTGACACGATATAATGAACAGCAAAACGATCCGGATTATTATTACCTTCCGGATAAGCTGGATGGAAAAAAGATACAGTGGGAAAGCCCTGCGGATACTTCAGGAATGCTCCTGACAGGTTTGTTTCTTGTTGCGGCGATGGCAATTCTTGTAATGAAGGGAAGGGAAGAACAGGTTCAGCTTCAAAAAAGGTATGAAGAACTTCTGATGGATTATCCCGGGCTGATCATGAAATTTACACTTCTGGTTCAGGCGGGAATGACTGTAAGGAAGGCATTTCAGAAAATTTCGCTGGATTATAGCAGAAAGAAAAAATCAAAGCCAAGACCGGCGTATGATGAGATACGAATCGTTTGTTATGAAATGGAAAGCGGAGTTTCTGAGAGTGAGGCGTACAGAAGATTCGGAGAAAGATGTGGACAGGCGAAATATAAAACTTTTGCCACACTTCTCATCCAAAATCTTCAGAAGGGCAGCAGACAGATGGCTGATATGCTCGAAAGAGAGTCTATGGAGGCCTGGGAAGAACGCAAGAGAAAGGCACGTGTTCTCGGAGAAGCTGCCGCAACAAAGCTTCTGGTACCGATGATCATGATGCTGATGGTCGTGATGGCAATCGTTATGATTCCGGCCTTTCTGTCATTTTATGGAACATGATAAAGGAAAGAAGATATGAGACATACGGAGGAAAAGATGGGACGATTGATATGGAAAATAAAAAATCAAAACGAATTAATACGAAGATTCGTGGAGGAAGAGGACGCTGTAGGTGTTGTAGAGATCATTTTAATTCTGGTAGTCCTGATCGGACTTGTCATCATTTTCAAAGAGCAGCTGACCGAACTGGTGCAGAGCATTCTTTCAAAGATCGCCAAACAGAGTAATTCTATTTAACCAATACATTGTTTGGGAGTTCAACTGTGCAGGCACAGGAACTTATAGTTAGTTGTGCAATAATGTATTGAGAAAGAGAAGGAGGTGTACTTCCTGCATGAGAAATCATAAAGAAATGAGAGGAAGCATTACAGTATTTCTGGCACTGATACTTAGTCTGCTTTTATCTCTGGTATGTACAAGTATTGAATCTGTGCGGATGGCATCTGCCAGAACGCAGATTCTGAACAGCATGGATATTGGACTGTATTCAGTGTTTGGACAGTATGATAAGAAGCTTCTTGAAGACTATGATCTGTTTGCACTTGATGGTTCTATGGGAGGCGGACAGCTGAATCTTGCGAAAATCTGTGACAATCTGGAATCCTATATGAAACCGGTATTAAAGCAGAATAGTCAGAAACTTAGTCTGGAGCATAGCGGGCTTACCGGATACCGGCTTCTGACAGATAATAACGGAGAAGTTTTTTATCAGCAGATCGTGCAGTATATGCAGGAAACTCTTGGAAGTCAGGGAGTACAGGCCCTTCTTAACAGAATGTCTGATCGCGAAAAGAAAACAGAAGAAGCGAATCTAAAAGCAAGTCAGGCAGAGACAGGAGGATCGATCGACAGATATGATTCTGAAATGAATCAGGCATCTCAGAAAAGCCAGCAGGCCGCAGAAGAGGCGGCTAAGAAACAGCAACAGGAAAATGCTTCGTCAGATCAGCAATTTGGAAGTGGAGATACACAGACAACACAGCCGGCACAGCAGAATCCGGTGAATAATCCGATTACTGTGATAAAAAGAGTTATGAAGATGGGAGTGTTGGAACTGGTTCTGCCATCCGGATGTGAAGTCTCTACACGTACAATAAGTAAAAACACGCTAGTTTCCGGGAGACAGTTACAACAGGGAATGGAGATGCCGGATGGAGTGATCGCAGATAATAGCTATACTTCCCAGGTTTTGTTCCAACAATATCTGATGAATCATCTGGGAAATTATATGGATTCGTCCAAAGAAGGTCTGGCATATCAGATGGAATATATCTTTGCAGGAAAAGATGAGGATATGGATAATCTGAAATCTGTGGCATCGAAACTTTTGTTTATCAGAGAGGGAGTAAACTTTGCCTGCCTGATGGCTGATAATGTAAAAAGAACAGAGGCACAGGCTCTTGCATCTGCGATTGCAGCAGGATTTCTGGTTCCGCCGGCAGCTGTAGTGATAGAAACAGCGTTGCTTTTATGCTGGGCATTTGCAGAAAGCGTACTGGATGTGAGAGAACTTTTTGCAGGAGGTAAGATTCCGCTTGTGAAGACTTCAGCAGACTGGCAGATATCTCTGGCCAATCTGGGAAATCTGATGGAAGGACTGGATTCTATGCGAAAAAATAATGACCATGGGATGTCCTATGAGGACTATATTCAGGTTCTGGTATTGTCTGTTTCCAAGGAAAAGAAAGTGATAAGGGCTATGGATATGATAGAGAACACAATAAGAAATAAAGGAAGAGCACATTTTAATATGGATTCCTGTGTGGTGGCACTGGAGGCATTTGCAGATGTAAAAGCGAACAAGAGAAAAGAGTTTCATATAATACGTCAGTATTGTTATGAATAAGAGAATGAGTTTGGGATTGTTGTTTGATTTTCTTTAGCAATAGTGTAGATTACTCTCTTTTTATTATTGACATCATGTAACTATTCAGCAGTCTACTATCCCGCGAGGTGTTTTGGCATGAACATGCCAAAATCCCGAGACATACAAGTCAAAATCCCATCGCCGAAGGCGATTTTTAATGGATTTTGACTCGTAACTGTGAAGGTACTGAACAGTTACGACATCATAATAATGGGGATTTTAAGAAAAGAGGTGCAAAAAGATGTTTTTACAGAAGGAAAACAAAAGCATTGATGAAATCAGAATGAAAGAAAAGATAATCTATGAAAGGAGAAAAAGCTCTCTAAAAGAAATTTTCCTGGCTTTTTTATCCCCGAAGAAAAGCCGGGAGGTTCAGATGGCAAAATTGCAGAAAAACTCCAGAGAAGTTCGTTCTGTAAAGGCATCTTTGTGCACCTCTTTTCTGAAAAAAGGAAGTATGGCGGTAGAAACCGCACTTGTTTTTCCGTTGTTTTTTCTTGGAATGGTTACACTGATCTCTTTTATGGATATATATAAGCTGCAGACGGAGCATTTGTCTGATTTATGTAACCGGGCGAAACAGGCAGGAATGTATGCTTATATTACGGGAGAAAGCGGCGTGGAGGATATTACGATTCCGGATGTTTACACATATAAATCTTTTGGAGGGCTGGTACCACTGCCGGGAGTGGTGGTCTATAACCATGTGAAAGTTCATGCATGGACAGGAACAGAATTTCCTGACAATGGAGGCGAACAGGGAGAGATAGAACAGATGGTATATGTGACTGCTTCCGGAAGTGTCTATCATAAAAATCCCGGCTGCAGTTATCTGAATGTGTCATTGAAACAGATTCCGGGAAGTTCTGTCCGGTCTGCAAGCAATCAGTATGGGGAACATTATTCTGCATGCGAAACATGCAGCAGAGGGCAGAATCCGGCGGGAGTAGTATATGTCACAGAACAGGGAAACAGGTATCATAATCTGGAATCATGTAGTGGTTTGAAAAGGTCTGTAAGGCTGGTAAAGGCATCCTCTGTCTCGGGAATGAGTGCATGTAGCAGATGCGGATAATAAAGAACAAAGTGAACAGTTACACATAATAAATAAAAAGCAGACAGGTGAAAAATATGGAAATAAATAATGTAAGGGAAGCATGTGTGATCGCGTTTCTGGGAGTGAATTCCTGGATAGATATTCGGAAAAAACAGGTTTCATTACTGCTTATTGCGGTATTTGCAGGGAGTGGAATCTTATGGACAATATGCAGCAGAAGTGCCGCATTGGATTTTCTGGTATGTGCAGGAACAGGACTGATTTTTGTGGGAATAAGTATTATTACAGAGGGAGCTGTCGGAATGGGAGATGGATGGCTTATTATGGCATTAGGTACAGTGATGAGTGCTGAAGAATTTTTTATGATGCTTTTCTTATCCCTGATATGCAGTGCTGTATGGGCGGGAATTACGATGATATTTTTTCATAGAAAAGGAAATACGGAAATACCATTTGTTCCGTTTTTACTGGCAGGATATTTGGGAGGAATTCTGATATGAAGGGTAATTTAAATATAGATAACAGATCGGGAGTATTTCACCGGGATGATAAAACAGCCAGAACAGAGAACTATAATTGTGTCCGGAAAGGAAGCCTGACTGTGGAGACGGCATGTGTAATGCCGTTGATCCTGCTGACGCTTATGGGGCTTATCTATCTGAGCTTTTTTGTACATAACAGAGCCTGGCTTACAGCTGCGGCATATGAGTCAGCAACCAGTGGAAGTATGGAAGGTATTAAAAAGAATGGACAGATATATGACACTGCAAGAATGCGAAGCGAAGAACTGGGGAGTATAGGATTTTTCGGAGCAGAGAATTTAAGTACACAGACAAATGTTGGAAAAGAAGTGCAGGTGACATATGATCTCGATACGATTTCTTCCTATGGAAATATGAAGTGGCATTTAAGAACAGAAGGAACTTCTTCTGTCATAAATCCTGTAAAACATATTCGTAAACTCAGGGCGGCAGCTGCCATTCTAAAGGGGATGGGGGATTAGTATGCGGGCGGAATATAAAAGAGATATGAACCATAATTACCTGATCTTATATGGGGAAGATGAAATAAATACTGATTCTTATCAGGTAAGAATGTTGGTGGGAAATGTGATTCCATCTCTTCTAAAATGCAGAATACAGGGGATGGATGGACGTTTTCTGGTCTATTTCGATATTACCTCAAAACAGGCATTGAGTGTTTTATATGAAGAGAAGAAGATGGGAGTAGAAGATCTTCGCCTCATCTTTGGAGGCTTTGTCAAAGCAATGGAGGATGCGGCGGAATATCTGATGAATCCAGGACAATTTATCATATCACCGGAATATATTTATACAGATATTGAAAAGCAGGAAATTTATTTCTGCATGATGCCAGGATATGAGAAAGACATTAAAGAACAGTTTCAGTTTTTGACAGAATATATTCTTCCGAAGATTGACCATCAGGATCAGGATGCGGTAATCCTTGGGTATGGCGTGTACAAAAGAGCGATGGAAGACAGTTTCCATCTGGAACATATCAAGGAAGAACTATACAAAACCCAGGGGCAGCAGGGTACGACAACAACCAAAGCAGAACAAATGAAAACAGAATCAGAGCAGAGACAGGAATCAGAAGATTTTAACCCGGAGGAAGAGGGCTTCTGGGAAAACGAAGAAATAAATCAGGAATTTGTAAGGGACGGGGAAAAATCAAAAAGACTTAGTCTGCCCCAAAAGACAGGTGTTATTGTACTGGCAGCAATACTGCTATGTGGAATAGCAGCAATAACTTTGATGGGATATCTGCCTTACCTGGAAACAGGAACAATACTTGGGATTATTATTGTTCTTGTGGCTTGTGTGATGCTGTTTGTATATGTTTCGAAAATAAAGAAAAAACCTGGAGAATTACGGCAAGGAAGGGAAGAAGAACGAGACAAACCCAAAGGGATAACCGGAAAAGTACCAACAGACCAGACTGATCAGAGCCAGAACACCATCAAGTCAGTTGTGAAATCAACCAATAAACCAGTCGTGAAATCATCGCAGTTGCATGCAGATTATGGAGAGACAGTAGTATTGTCAGCAGGAGCAGTATCCGGACCGGCCAGTCTGGTAAGCAAAGAACCGGGAGAACTGGCAACTATTTATATAAATGAAGATCTGACGGTAATCGGAAAGCTGGAAACTGCCTGTGACGCAGTGATCAGTCTGCCGACAGTAAGCCGTATCCATGCAAAAATAAGAAAAAAGGAGGATGCATACTATCTTACAGATATGAATTCAAGAAATGGAACAGCCGTAAACGGACGACTGCTTTTGCCAGATGAAGAATATCGGCTTGAACCAGAAGATGAAGTAGATTTTGCCCAGGCGAGATACATTTTTCTGCCATAAATGTTTTGAAAAAACACAATATGTCTGATACAATAAGCTTGTCGATATATGATTCCTGATTATAGCAATTTCATAAAATACTGGAATTGCTATAGAAAGAGGTAAATTTTGGAAGAATTAAAAAAACAGCCAGTCACAGTGTTCCTTATTCTGATCAATATTCTTGTTTTTCTGGCAGTGGAATTAACAGGTGGATCAGAGGACACAATGCATATGCTTCAATGTGGAGCAGGTTATACGCCAGCTATAATACAGGGAGAATACTACAGAATTTTTACAAGTATGTTTCTGCATTTTGGACCACAGCATCTGGGAAATAATATGCTGGTACTTTTTGTACTTGGCGGAAGACTGGAACGTACAGTTGGAAAACTGAAATATCTTCTGATCTATCTCCTTGGCGGAATGGGCGGAAATCTGCTGTGTATTTTTCTTGAATTAGACAGCGGGGATTTTGCAGTATCTGCCGGGGCTTCCGGCGCTGTGTTTGCAGTGATGGGAGCCATGATTTATGCAGTGATCAGAGGCAGAGGACATATTGAAGATCTTTCTGCCAGACAGGTGGTGATTATGGTCGCATTTTCACTTTATTTTGGATTCACAAGCGAAGGAGTAGATAATGCAGCGCATGTGGGTGGTCTCATCTGCGGATTCATCATGGCTGTATTACTTTATCATCCGCTGCGATCATATCATCGGGATACTTCCGGAGTATAAGGCAGATAGATATAGAAGACAGAGCCTTTTCCAGGAGCGCTTAAAACATCAATCTGCCCGTTATGGGCATTTATGATTTCTGCTGTTACAGCAAGGCCAAGTCCGGTTCCCTCGGGCTTATATGTAACAAATGGACAAAAGATATTCTGCATTTGTGTCTGAGTCATTCCACAGCCGTTATCCTTTATAGATATACAGATGCCGCTATCTGTTTTATAAAGGTTTACCGTAATCTTTCCTTTGGGATGATTAATGGATTCACAGGAATTTCTTATCAGATTAAATATAACCTGACGCATTTTTACACGGTCAAGTAAAATGGTTGAAGAGATATTTTCTATATGTGTTTCCAGAGAGATACCAAGGTAATCCAGGGTATTTTTCTGACAGGACAAAATGGTGTTCAGAAACTCGGCGGGATCGACAGAAACCAGGTTAACTGTCTGGGCATGGCTGAAATCAGAGAGTTCATTTAATAATTCTTTGACATAATCAAGATTGTCCATAAGACTGTCCCATTGTCTGTAGCTGCACAGCTCAGGATGGGAGGCTGCCATTAACTGTAGCTCACTGTTGATCAGGGTAATCGGATTACGAATCTCATGTGACAGCCGGGAAAGAGTAAGTTTACAATCTTTTTTTAATTGGTTTGTTGTTTCCATCTGCATATTATCACCTCAGGAAAAGTGTATCATTGCGGATTTTTGACTGCAACTGATTTCGTCCTGAAAAATTCGCGAAAAAACGACATTCAGATATTATTCACTGATATTCTCGGTGAATAGTAATAACACATTAACTCAGCTTCTGTCAGATTACAGAGGCTCAATTATTAAGAAAGAAGGATTAAAAATGGATAATTGTATTTTTTGTAAAATAGCTAATGGAGAGATTCCCGCTGCAACACTTTATGAAGATGAGAATTTTCGTGTGATCCTTGATCTGGGCCCGGCAAGTAAGGGACATGCCCTGATTCTGCCTAAATTTCATGCTGCCAATATCTATGAATTACCAGAAGAAATGGCTGCAAAGGTAATGATTCTTGCAAAGAAAATGGCAACAGCAATGACAGAAGCACTGAAATGTGATGGATTTAATATTGTACAGAATAACGGAGAATGTGCAGGTCAGACAGTATTTCATTTCCACATGCATCTGATTCCGAGATATAAAGGAGACAATGTTGGAATTACATGGAATCCGGGTGAACTGACTGATGAGGATAAAGAGGAGATCCTGTCAAAAGTAAAGGCGCAGCTGTCCTGATATTTTGACATTACACAGTACATAAGATGGAAAATATAGATTTTATAAGCATTTACAGGAAATATCGTTCACGTGCAGTTAATGTTGCCAATACCGTTTTAAAGGATAAAGATGAAGCGGAGGATGTATGCCAGGAAACATTTGAGATTCTGTACAAGCTGGGAGAAAAAGTGGATTTTTATGATGAAGAGAAACTGGCTAATTTTATTTCCAGAATCAGTTATCATAAAGCGCAGGATCATTGTAAAAGGGCATTCAGACAACATGAAGTCGGTTCTGATGATATTATAATGACCGCTGATCAGACGGTAAATAGTGGCGATGAAGTGGATGAAATGATTGCGGCTTTGGAAGCAACAGGATATCTGCAGACGATATTTCAGAAATTAAGAGAGAAAAACAGAATGGATTATGAAATCTATGTCGGTGTAACAGTATATGGCATACCATCGCGCCTCGTTGCGGAACATTATCACATCACAGAAAATAATGTGAATAATAAAGTTATGAGAACGAGACGCTGGCTTGCCAGAGAATATGATGCTCTTTGCGATGCACAGGATCTATATTGATCCAGACACAAGATGGTTCAGAAAATCAACTTGCCGGTACACTGGATCAGTACATATTTATATTATTTGTTTACGCAGTCTTCAATCAGACCTGTGATTTTTTCGATAGAGTTCATATGGCTACTTTCGGACATGGCATCGATGTAAGACTGTCTGTTCTGATACAGCTCACGAATGGAGTTAAGGAGTGTGCTTTCTGTGATTTCTTCTTCCTCAAGTACCATGCTGAATCCCTGACGTTCGAAGGAACGGGCGTTGAGAATCTGGTCGCCGCGGCTGGCATTTGCGGAAAGAGGAATCAGGAGATTTGGTTTCTTTAAAGCGTTCAGCTCGCAGATAGCGTTGGCACCTGCACGTGAGATGACGATATCTGCCAGGGCAAACAGATCAGCAAGTTCCTGTTTGATATATTCGTACTGGACATATCCTGCGGTATCTTTGAGACTTTCATCCATTTTTCCCTTACCACACAGATGGATAACCTGAAATTCTTTCAGAAGTTCCGGAAGAATCTTGCGGACATTTTCATTAACAGATGCAGCACCAAGACTGCCGCCAATAACCATGAGAACAGGTTTATCATCTGTGAGACCACAGAATTTGCGGGCTGCTTCCTTGTTTCCGCTTAATAATTCCTGACGAATCGGAGTTCCGGTAAGGACCGCTTTATCTGCCGGAAGATTTTTCACTGTTTCAGGGAAGTTACAGCATACCTTTGTAGCAGATGGGATACAGATTTTATTTGCAAGACCCGGAGTCATATCTGATTCGTGGATAATTGTTGGGATTTTACGCTGGCCGGCAGCAATTACGACCGGAACAGTTACGAAACCGCCTTTGGAAAAGACTACATCAGGTTTTAACTGTTTTAACAGTTTTTTTGCTTCGCCAAATCCTTTTAATACGCGGAATGGGTCTGTAAAGTTTTTGAGGTCAAAGTAACGTCTCAGTTTACCGGAAGAGATGCCATAATAAGGGATGTTCATTTCTTCGATGAGCTTTTTTTCAATTCCGTCATAAGAGCCGATATAGGAAATTTCATATCCCAGTTCTTTCAGACGTGGGATTAATGCGATATTTGGGGTAACATGTCCGGCTGTACCGCCGCCGGTAAGTACAATATGTTTCATAGGGATTCCTCCTGTTTCATTCTGAAAATAAAGTAACTGTTTAGAAGTATGTTACTGTTCATGATATGCCCGGTAATTTGCTTTATTTATGTTACTAAACTTTAACAGTTACGGCATTTATTATTTAATATGAACCCAAGGGGAGAAATTGTCAAGGAAAGTTGAAGATTATGGAGAATAAAATAAACAGACAGACAAAGAACGAAGAAATAGACAGATTGCTGGAAGAACAATATTATGCGGAGACAAAAATACTGGAATCTGCAATTCTCAAAGCTGCAGGAAAATCCTCCTGGGAAGAATTTCCGGAAGAATCTGAAGAGGAAATACAGCAGGGATATGACCGATTGATAGCACGCCTTAAAGAAAAGGGTGAATACAGAGAGTCATTGTCTGAAAATAATGATCACAATGTAAGCAAAGCCAGTAGTATTTGTGCGGAAACAGATAAAGAAATAGATGGAGTAAGAGAAGCAGGGGAAAGCAAAGCTCGGGAGATAGAAGCAGAGGAAACAGAATCGGTAAAAGAAGCAAAAACAGTAAAAGAAAATCTAATCAGGCTTGACTATGAATGGAATAAAACTCACCGGATTTTAAAACCTGTAGCAGCCGTAGTGGCCGTAGCAATGCTGACTGCGCTGATCGGAATGAGTGTGACCGCTGATTTTCTATTTTCAGATGTGAGCGTTCAGGCATACAATACATCAATTCCTGAAAAAAAATAAAAAAATTTATTTTTTGTGTGATATTTGCCATTTTGATTCGTATAGTATATGTAATGGGAGTTTACGAAAGCGGTTTTTAACCGTGTCTCGGAACGAAACGTTATATACTTGCGGAAGCTGACATGGGATTATTAAAATATCAGCAAAATTTTAATCGTACGTGGCAGACGCAAAGAAAGGTGGAAACAGTCAAATAAAAACTGTTTCCATTTTTTATTTTCAGAAAAATGCTGTTAATCAATTCTATTGTAGTGTATAATATGAACTATGAAATTACACATAAAAGTCCGAAAGGGGGTTTTTATATGAAGATTACATTTATCGGGGCAACTCATGAGGTTACGGGCTCATGCTATTATCTGGAGGCAGCAGGCCATAAATTTCTTGTAGACTGCGGTATGGAACAGGGACCGGACTATTATGAGAATGCAGAGATACCAGTTGCTGTGGGAGAAATTGAGTTTGTTCTTCTTACCCATGCGCATATGGATCATTCCGGAAATCTTCCTGCTATTTATGCAAAAGGATTCCGAGGGCCAGTATACGCAACGAATGCCACCAGTCATCTGTGTGATATTATGCTTAGAGACAGTGCTCATATTCAGATGTTTGAAGCTGAGTGGAGAAACCGCAAGGGCAGACGAGAGGGCAAACCGGAATTTGTGCCGGCATACACAATGGAAGACGCAATGGGTGTGATCAGAAATTTTGTAGGATGCCCGTATAATAAGGTGATTACTCCGGCAGAAGGAATTTCGATACGTTTTATTGATGCAGGACATTTACTTGGATCTGCCAGTATTGAAGTGACGATCAGAGAAGAAGAAGCGGAGAAAAAGATCGTATTTTCCGGAGATATCGGAAACACCTGTCAGCCATTGATAAAGGATCCGGAATATCTGCACCATGCGGATTATGTGATCATGGAATCCACTTACGGGGATCGCAGTCATGGAGAAAAACCGGATTATGTGCAGCTTCTGGCAAAAATCATTCAGGAAACATTTGACAGAGGAGGTAATCTTGTAATTCCTTCTTTTGCAGTTGGCCGTACGCAGGAAATGCTATATTTTATCAGACAGATCAAGGCAGATGATCTGGTACATGGACATGATTATTTTAAGGTATATGTGGATAGCCCTCTTGCGAATGAAGCGACTACCATTTTTTCAGAACATCAGTATGACTGCTTTGATGAAGAGGCAATGGAACTGATCAAAAAGGGAATCAATCCAATCAGTTTTCCAGGTCTGAAGATTTCTGTTACAAGTGATGACTCAAAGGCAATCAACTATGATGAAGAACCAAAAGTAATTATTTCTGCCAGCGGTATGTGTGATGCGGGTCGTATCAAGCATCATCTGAAGCATAATCTGTGGGATGAGAAGAATACGATTCTTTTTGTAGGATATCAGGCAGTAGGTACACTAGGAAGGGCTCTTATTGAAGGAGCAACAGATGTGAAACTTTTCGGAGAACCGATTCATGTAGCTGCACATATCTGCCAGATGCCGGGAATCAGCGGTCATGCAGACGTAAACGGTTTGATAAACTGGGCGAGAGCATTCGAAGAAAAACCGCAGAAAGTTTTTGTTACTCATGGAGAGGATACGGTAACAGAGATTTTTGCAAAACGCCTGCAGGATGACTTGGGTTACGATACAATGGCTCCGTTTAGTGGAACAGTGTATGATCTTGCAAATAATGTATGTATCTATGAAGCTAAAGGCGTCAAGATTCAGAAGGCATCTGCATCGCCGAAAGCAACAAGAGCAGCGAGAGCATTCGAGAAACTTCTGGCACTTGGTTACAGATTACTGGCAGTGATCAAGAAGAATGAGGGAACACCGAATAAAGATCTGGAACGCTTCTCAAGAGATGTACAGTCCCTGTGTGATAAATGGGACAGACCAGATATGTAGTAATATTGTGGTAATGTTATGAAATAAAAATATCCCGCAGAAGTTGTTGTGAATACAGCTTTTGCGGGATATCTGTCTTTTTTGTGTTTTTTGCTGCTGCTTATAGTGTTTCCGGAAACTAATGTCGTAGTAGTTTGGTTAAAGCAGCTGAATTGTTAAAAAACCAGGAAATTATTTATTCAGAACTTCCTCTAAGGCAATAGAAAGCTGATCTGGACATGAGGTGTTTTTAAAACCACATTTAATACCCTTCAGTCTGCTGATCACTTCATTTGCATCCATACCTTCTACAAGGCTGGCTACACCCTGAGTGTTTCCGCTGCATCCGCCGATGAAGCGTACATTGTGAACTTTCTTATTGTCATCTACTTCAAATTCAATATGGCTGGCACAAACACCTTTTGTCTTATATGTCATGATATAATTCCTCCTGTGTTAAATAATGTACCCTCAGAGTCTTTATTGCACTTGCTTTTATGGCTGATTTTTCGCCAGATGCAC
>ERZ791926.883-NODE-883-length-18912-cov-8.441587_pt1 | contig 18912 bp, 19 predicted proteins | sample MGYA00510131_ERZ791926 | MGnify/ENA primary metagenome ERZ791926 (study PRJEB30046, sample SAMN00792052) | human gut metagenome | study: EMG produced TPA metagenomics assembly of the A metagenome-wide association study of gut microbiota in type 2...
TGCTCCAGTTTCTGCAATGCTTTCATATACGCCATCAGTCTTTTATACTGATCATCTCCAAGACTGTGAATCTGCTTCAATATCCTAATGTCCGACCTGGTAACTTCATAATCCATATCTGTATCTTTATACTCCGTATCAATTCCTTTACCCGTTAAAAGCTGTTCCGGTGTAATGTCCAATGCGTCACATATGGATAACAGACAGTCTGCTTTTGGATTTGTCCTTTTCTTTTTCCAGTCACTGATATTGCTAGTTGCAATCCCCGTTCTTCTTGACAATTCCAGCTGGGTCATGTTCTTCTGCTCCATTATGTAAAAAATTCTTTCACTGATAATCATGTGTGTTCCTCCGTTATGTTATAAATCCGTTTTTATAGATTTAATTTTCCGTTTATACGGATATTCTATCATGCCGCAGCATTTCTTTCAATAGGAATGATAATACTTCTGAATTTCTCAATATTTTCTGTTTTATATAATTCCATGTACAACTGTTTTATTCTCTTCATGCAAAGATAATCATCAGTATCCGGTTTCATTTGCTTTCCTTGCATACTGATTGAGATTATTGCTAATCCTTGAATGCAAGGATATTACCTGATTCAAATCCGGTCACTCAAGAATAATCACATATCCGTTCAATGCCATCTTTCTGATATATGCACTCATATTTTGAACTCCAGCTTCCTTCATTCGATTATGCAGTATCTCCACCTCTTCCGGTTTGAATTTTACATAAATTCCTTTTGAATACTCTTTCACTTTTCTTTTCCTCCATTTCTTTTTCAAATTTGTAATTTTTAGAAATCATTCTTCCTGGGGCAATCGGCAATTTCTAAAATTGGATAGCAAAAAAGCAACCGATATTACTCGATTGCCACTCTGTTACTCTTGCGAAACTATTCCTTTTTCAAAAAATTTGTAAATATTGTCTAAATGCGTTTGTGAACTTTTTCCTTCAAATAGCAGTACAAATTGATAATTGACTTTTTGAAAATTATTGTTCTCAGGTTTCTATTAAAATTAGAAAAAGCCCAAACCACAAGGGCTTGAGCTTCATTTGTGCATTCGTATTTTCTGCTTTTGGGTATAAAATCTCCGCTGTTAAATATAGAATATTTGTTCGTTTTTGTCAATTCTTACTTGCAATTTTTCGCTTTCTTCTTCGGCAATCCAGCTTTACTAAAAGTCTGTCAATGCGCACTAACACCTTGCTCCGCATTAACATTCTCAGACATTGTATCGACTTTATCTATTTAATCCAAACATACTTTCTACCAAAGCAAATGTCTCATCAATACTACGGTTTTCGTCTCTTGTTATTACATTAAATCCAGATTTTTGAAACATCATATATCTTTCCTGTGAATTAACTCTTTTCAGACATTCTCTGAAATTTATCATAGCATCCTCTGGATTATCTTCTTTCAATAACAACTGATATAAAAACTGTTTTTCCTTATCGGGTCTTTCAAAAAATCTCTGAACAGAAATATTCGGATCTGCTAACATAATCAAAACATGATTCTCATCTGAAATCTTATGTAGAATTTCAACCGGAATATTAGTATCCACAAATATTCTTTTCTTTGTTCTTGAAACCAAGTTCTTTAAAATTTCAAGTTCTAAGACCGTACATTCTTTCGTAACACCATTTACCCATGCCTCATATTCATCTGGAGTTCTTTTTACAAATTCTCTCCAATCCTGTAAATCTCTTGTGTAAGTAAGATTAGGAAACTCCTTGGCATCCAAATTTTCTAAAAGCCTATCCTGATAATTTTCTTCGCATACAATTCCGTCATATTTTTCTGCCAGAAGTTTTACCATTGTGGATTTTCCGGCATATGCTGTCCCATTAATAAAGTATACATTTTCAAACTTCATAACAATCTTACTACTCCCGTTTATCTTATAGACTTAATTATCATATCAATAATTTCACCGACAGCCTTTTTTATATCATTGCCTTCCCATCCAAGTTTCCAATCATCCTCTAAATATACATCAGAAACAACATATATACCCGTTGCTACACATTTTCTATAATTAGCTATTGTGAACAAACCAACACCTTCCATTTCAACACAAAGTGCTCCTTTGTCCCGATAATCCATGACTTGTCCCCACGTTTCTCTATAACCTGCGTCCGTTGTCCAATGAAATCCTCTCTTGTATAGAATTTCTGCACTTGTTATCATTTCTTCAATCTCGTTCGTCAAATCCTTCGATGAATGAATTATATCATAATCATATCCGTACAACCTTGCTACTGCAGTATCATTAAAAGCGCCGTCCGTAAGAATAATCTCTCCCGGAACTAATTCTGGTTGTAAGCCTCCGGCATATCCAACATGAATTAATTCTTTAACGCCTCCGGCAATTAAATCCTCCGCTTGTGTAGCTATCGCAGGCGAGCACATATGCCCTTTTATAAAACCAATGTTTTCATTTTTATTAAACACATACAGCTTCCCACCTAATGGATATCTATATTCTCCTACATTTCTTGACACCATTTCATCAAAAATGTCATCAGCAAGAAGATATACTCTATCCGGTATTTTGATTTTATCAATATCAAATCCAGCATTTTTTAATTCTACTCTGACAAGTTTCTTAGGATCTGTTAATGCATTATTTCTGTCCACTATTTTCTCCTTCAAATGTCATTCAGCATCACAATAGTATCTTTTGTATCAAAATTTATGTGTATCTTTTGAATATCCAAATTGTGTTTGAAACTTCTTATTGCACTTGCATATTCGCCATTTGTTTCTTCACTTTCCGGTCAGATTTTTAAGACAACATTATCCAGCGAATATTCTTTTCCGCCGACAATTGCCTGAATATTCTCAGAAAACTCCAGTTGTCTCATTTCTCCTATACTATGCTATATGTAAAGACTTAATCAAAAAATCTACGACACTCTTTTCATATTGATCTTTTATGATATTTTCTTTGCTTTCTTCAATACTTCCATCAACAAAATATTTGCCGTTTTCTTTATTGATTGATAATGAATCAAGAGGCCATCCTTCAAATCTTTTTGATGAAGCTTTATCAATCATATAGAATGATCCGTTTTTTTGAGCTGCCATATTGTCCATAAACGATGAAATTACTCCGTGATTATAAACTGCAATTCCATCTAGGTAATATGCTGTGACTTTACCTCCAAGCCCTGTAATAAGTTTTGAATAGTAATCAATCATCTCTTCATCTGACAGTCTATCCCTATTCATAGGTGTTCTAATATTTAGTCCCGGCTGACGCAAATCCTCAAAATCCAGTTCTTCAAAATATAATCCAGAATCATTACAAATAACAACATCAAAGTATTGTCCATAAAACTCTGCCTTCATAATAGCATTTTCTTCTGGTGTATTCCCCATTTCCTCAGGTTCTTCTATAACTTCGATATCTCTTAAAGTAATAAATTCAATACCATACCCTTTTAACAAATCCGAAAATCTTTTTACCTTTGATGGATTTGTTGTTCCTAATAAAACTCTCATATCGTCATACTCCTAAACTAAATCATCTTAAAAGCTTTCAACGCTTCTACTATAGCCTCTTCCTTCTCCTTCGGGCACTTCGGCTGTCTGGCATCATCTGACTTTGCTTTGTTGTAATTCTCACGCTCTATGATTCCATACTTAGCTTTAACCTGTGCAATATACAGGTTAGATACCTTCATCCCATCATAATGCTCTGCCACGTATTTTCTAATCTCCTCGTATGTAGCCTTACTCTCCGCAGCTGTCAAATCCAGTTCATCCATATCCAGTCTCACATTCACATGGTGCTTCGCTTCATGAAGTTTGGACAAAAGACATACTGTCTCCACATTCCCCTGAACTTTGATTTTATACTGCATAGCGAAAGTATGCAATATATTTTCAAAGTGGGGTATAAGATTTACCCCCGTAAAATAACTACCCCTTCTAATCAATAGTTGCTATTATTCGATTTTTTAATCTTTCCGGAATTTCTTCCTCTGTTTCCCAAATGATTGTATTCTTTTGTGCTATGTCAAAATGTAGCCGCACATCCTTTTTACATAATTGGATCACTGGCTTTCCTAAGCCCATCGCATATCCTTCTTCAAAGTACGCTCCATTATTTTGATGCGACAAATCTACCACAACAAATTTACTATCTCTTATGTATTTTAATAACTCTGGAGTTATAAAATCATTATGTTCTACTTCATCAATAAAAATTGCTACATAGCCAGCTGACATTATACCTTGGCATATCATTTCTCTGAGTTTTTTTGTATCATCTCCAAATTTCATGGCAACTAAAACATTTTTACCATTTGCAGTATTCTTCTGAATAGCATCTACTCTGGCATAACCTTCTGGTGATAATGTGATAGGTCGATCATTTTCTCCACCATTCCATGACTGTGGTGATAAGATGTAATTCCTATCAACTAAAAACTTTATCATATAATTCATCTGTGCCTGTATTGCATCATCAGTTCTCTTTTTATGATTACCATCTTTATAATCGTATCTATCAACAAAAAGGCAACTGATCATTTCCTCTTTTGGTAGTTTAACATATTCACCCATGTGCCTAATACGAGAATTCAAGTGAAGTAAAATATTATCCACTTTTTCAGCAAAGGTTTTTGGATACCAGTTTTCTACGTTTTCATTTTCCAATCTGACTGGATGCCCGTGTGTAACATCTCCATGTTCAAAATTTTTCTTGTACTCATCACAGCGCTCTTTACTCATGGTAGTAAAATATCTGTATTCTTTCATGCTTTCCTTAAATCCATTGTACAGTAGGTATGAACTCAAGTGATTCAAATTGAACTCTGTTAATTCTGCAAATTGCACATAATACTCATATCTGCCACAAATCGGACATGAATAAAAATATTTGACCGGGTCCATGGAATGTTGCATATATGCTTTAGCTCCACACACAAAACATGTTCCGTTGCTTTCCATTTGCTCTCCTCCTAACGTCTTCACTTTTGCGAAAAAGTATCCTTTCGCCAAAATGTGTATTTCTTATTCCCAAAAGCCTATCCCCTGGGGTAAAACTCCAGTTATATCATCACTCTATGGAAACAGAAACACACATCTATTTTATTCCCAAAATGGCGAAATCCTTTGATTTATTGGGCTTTTCTCGACAGAAGGCAGACCGTCTCCACATGCGGTGAAAGTTACTTCTTATACTAAATAGCGAAACCGTCACCTTTTGCGAAAAGGTTTATACCCCACTTAGGGGGATAGTGTTTACCCCTCTATATCCTGATCCTTCTTCATACAAGAAGTATACATCCACAATTTATCATCGTGTATCATTATCTGCTTCGCAGTATCGATGTCCATTCCCATATGACTAAACAAAATCATTATAATCAAACATTTTAACACATCTATACTATTACACATTTGTCCAAATGTCAGCACTCCATCACGATCAGGCTTATAATGTGAATAGTAATTTCTTGTTTTTACGATTGCACTAAAATATTTGTCTGCATTCGATTCTTTATATACATACTCGGTGTTTCCAGCCACTATAGAACCGTGTTCTTCGTCTAATTTCTTCAATCGTGTTTCAAGGGTAATTCGGCTCAAAAATCCTCCTTGTATCCATTGAGCAACTGTCTTTGGCTTATAAGATGAACCAGCTTTTTTGAACGGCTCACTTAACACCTTCTTTACATTTTCATCTTTTAGCTGCTCTAAAATTTCTATACCCAATTGTTCCGCTTTTTTCTCATCACCTGATATTCTTAGATGATAACCTTCTAAAATTTTTACATACTGTACAAACAAATCCTCTGCAAATATTTCTCTTTTTCTATTACTATTAAAGAACATCTGTCTCGGCAAAAAGAAATAATCATCATTAGAAAATGTATACCAATTTTCAAAATAATTTGCTAATTCATCTTTCACCTGAGAATATTCCGTTCTGAATCTATCTATCCCGTTAAGGTGCCTTAGGTTATGCGAAAAATCTTCATTAAACCATATCCATGTTTTTAAGTCTTTACCCTCAATATTTAATCGAATATCTTTCGCATAAGAAACATACCCTATAAGCATACCAAAGAAACGCATTAAAATTTGTATATCTGCATACACTCTTTCATCAGTTACCATTTCCTCATATGACACATGAACTCTTGGATAGTTTTTTACCACATATTCTACCCTATCATTTATTTCCGGTGGCATAAACGGTGATGCAGGCCCAAATGATATTTCAATATGTGGATTTTCATTTTTTATAATAATAGGTTCTATTTTCTCTTCAATTGCAAATAACTCGTTCGCCTCTGTAAAACCTATTGACACACTATTTATTTTTAACCAATCAACAAGTTCTGGAATTTCAAATGAGAATGCACTAATATTGTTTATTTCAAACCCCTCTTGAAATCCTGCATTTGTCATAGCGACCTTCACTACTCTATATCCAATACTCATATTTAATGACCTATGTTTTGTTTCTCCAGGTCCTTTAGCATACACTTTTATTGGATGTTCTCCATTTGAACCTATAAAAGTACAAGCCCAAGGAATAGATTTACCTCTTACAAAAAATTCAATATAATCATTGTCTATAACTAATTCCCCAATATTATACTCTTCTTCTCCTTCAACCTTCCAACTACCTTGATGTCTCTCCAAATTATGCAATCCTCCCTTTCGTTCAAGCTATCTATTTTATTTTACCATATCACCTGTTTTTTTACCATCTGCAAAAGAGCAAGAAAAAAAGCCGATCAGGAATCGCAACTCCCAATCGGCATCTTTTCTTACTCCTCTTCATTTTTACATTCAATCTCCGTTCCGTCCAAGAACACCACCAACAATGTTCCATCTTCAAAGACCTTGATGTGGTCCAGTGTTTTCAGCATGAAGTCCGTGTCCATCTCCGTCAAAGGCTCTGCCCCATCAGTATATTCTATGAACTTCTCTGCCCGATAACCTTCCAAGAGGTTCTCGCTCTGCAGCTGTTCCGTCCACTGCCCCATGAAATCCTCTCGATTCTCCACCAACGCATTCCAAGCCATCAGATATGCCTTTATCAGCGTTTCTTCCTCCACGTGGCGGTTGGCACATCCCATGACTCCTTTGACCTTGTAGCGTTCACTGCACTGCCATACCTTACGATCAACGCCCGTGCTGCTCCGCCAGCCTTTCCGTGCAAATACCTTATTGCAGTCTCCACAAATTATCTTGGATGCAAATGGATTGCTTTCCGGCCGGTGGGAATAGGAGTTTGTCCCATGCTCCTCCAGGTACTTTTTCCTGCGTTTTATTTCAAGCTGTACACATTCCCATATCCGCTTTGAAATGATAGCATCATGGTCATCCTCTACATAAAACATCTGAATCTCCCCTTTGTTCTGTGTACGTTTCTTGGTAAGGAAATCCACCGTGTAGCTTTTCTGCAGCAAGGCATCACCTTTGTATTTTTCATTTTCCAACATACTCATTAAGGTTGTAGCCTGCCACTTCGTACCGCCATCCCAATTCTGTACGCCTTCTTTTTCAAAAATACGCTTGATGTAATCCGTTGTTTTTCCGTCCAGAAATTCATGAAACAACCGCACCACAATCGGTTCCTGCCGCCTGTTGATTATCAACTTGCCATTCTCGTCCGTGTCGTAGCCAAGGAAACGCTTTGTACTCATTTTGTGCTTTCCTGTTTCAAACCTTCTGCGGATTCCCCATGTGCAGTTCTCTGAAATGGATCGGCTCTCGTCCTGTGCCAGTGAGGAAAGAATGGTAAGCAGCACTTCTCCCTTTGCATCGAGGGTATTGATATTTTCCTTTTCAAAAATAATCCCTATCCCCAAATCTTTCAACTCTCGCACATAATTCAAGCAATCCAGCGTATTTCTTGCAAATCGGGAAATGGACTTAGTAATAATCATGTCTATTTTCCCCGCCCTGCAATCAGCAATCATGCGGTTGAATTCATCTCTCTTTTTGGTATTGGTTCCCGAAATTCCTTCATCCGCATAAGTCCCTGCATATTCATAAAGAGGATTTTCGCTAATATAATTTGTGTAATAATTGACCTGATTCTCATAGCTTAATAACTGTTCTTCTTGGTCGGTTGACACTCGGCAGTACGCTGCCATCTTCAATTTCTGCACTGACTGTGCTGTTCCTGATTCCGCAGTCGAAATCTGCTTTGCTGGTATAACAGTAATGCTTCTTGCCATTTTTAACCACCTCCTCAATCACTGTCTGTTCCGCAATGTTCAATCCCTGCAATTCGGCATCATCAATCCTTAACCCTTTACATGCCTTGACTCCCTTTTCAATGTAGGTGCTGCAGAGCCATTGGATTTTCTTCTTGTAAACTTGTCTGCGCCGGAGCGTTTTTCCGCAGTAAGGGCAAATCAGCATTCCGCTTAAGGGATAGCGGTTCTGGAACTTCATTGTGCTGTCCTGCCCGATATTCCTGTCACGCTTCCGCTGTTCCCGGACTTCCTGCACCTTTTCCCATACCTCTGGCGATACGATTGGCTCGTGATTTTCCGAAATGTAATAACTCTGCACTTCCCCGTTGTTTTTCCTTGTATGGTTTCTTTTGTTTTCAGGTGTGTAATACTTCTGCAGATGGAAATCCCCTTTGTATTTTTCATTGCAAAGCATCCCGTTGATGGTCCCGCTCTCCCATGTGGTTCCCGTTACCGTTTTTACACCTAGGTAATCAAGCAGCTGTCCAATCCTTGACGAGCCGACATTCATCAGATAAAGGTCGAAAGTCAGACTGACAATTTCCGCTTCCTTTCGGTTCACAATCAAATCTCCATATTCGTTTTTGTCATAACCGAGGAAGCGGGATGTGGTAATCATCACTTCCCCTCTCTCAAACTTCTTCCGAATGGACCATTTATTGTTTTCACTCATGCTTCTGCTTTCTTCCTGTGCAAAAGAAGCGAGGACGGCAAGCATCATCTCACCGTCCCCTGATAGAGTGTTAATGTTCTGTTCTTCAAAAAAAATACCGACACCCAGTTCCTTCAGTTCCCTTGCGAACTTTAGAACAGTGACGGTATTTCTTGCAAACCTTGATATGGATTTTGTAATAATCAGGTCAATTTCTCCTGCCCTTGCCTTTTCCATCATTCTCTGGAACTGTGGGCGGTTCTCACAATAACCGGATATACCCTGATCAGCATATACCCCGATAAATTCATATTCTGGATTTCCGGTAATCAGTCTCTCATAGGTTTCCGTCTGATTTTCAAGAGAGTCTTCCTGTCTTCTGCTATCTGTGGAAACTCTGGCATAAACACAAACCCTTTTCTTTTGTAAGACCGAAGCTGGTCGTTTGTTAATCACTTTTACTCGCACGTTACATCACTTCCTTCAAAAAACCTTTTCTTAAACTCTTGAATTCTTCGGAAAATGGCCTGTGCATCCTCTACCTTGTCAATACACACCACATCCACATTTTTCTTACTGCAAATCAGCATGAACTCCATAAACTGTCCCCAGTTACGGGCAATCGTGGCAACCCTCATGGTAACCACCACATCTATCTTCTTTGCTGCGATTTCCGCTTTCAGACGATTAAATTCTTTTCTGTTCGGGTCGGCTCCTGAAGCTTCCTCAAAGAATATCTGCAAATCCCATTTCTGTTTTCCATATTCTTCTTCCAACCGCCTCATTACATCGTCCAGATATTTTTCATAGTCTCTGTCACGATGGTTGACTCTGCAGTAAAAAGCCACCCTATTTATCGTTCCTGCAATCACCATATAAATAAGTACTCCTTGCCATATTACTCATCCTCCTTTTTCTCATCCGCTTCTTCGTGCAGCTGCTCCAATACCTCTTTCAGCTTCTTTGGAACCGGAAGTCCGATAAGGGCAACATTCTCAATAATGGAAATTCCCTCATTGGATAAGTAAAAGAAAATGACTGCGGTGCGGAGTACACTTCCGTTCTGGATGACCTGCGTATCAAGCACATGGCCGATACCTACCAGACAGAAGATTGCCACCTTTTTGCAGATGCCTTTAAAACCGACCTCGCTGGATATTTTTTTCTGTACAAATGCTGCCATAAGTCCGGTGGCATAATCGATGACCACGAACATAAGGAGTGCATACAGAAAACCATCCAGTCCTCCAAGAAACCAACCCATAAAGCCTCCTACTCCTGCAAATACATACTGCATTGTTGTTACTACCTGTTTCATAACTGTTCATCGTAGACCTCCTCTGTTTCTATTGACTGGTGGCTGCTGTGGTTCGGTTTCCTCTACCGTGCTTTCTGTTCCATCTTTGGCAAATGCTCCGGCATCTTTCAGCTTCGTCATCGCACCATTCACAAGGTACAGATTGCCGCCTTCCTCTTCCGGCAATGGATTCATATCTTCCATTTCACGGATATCGTTGGTGGACAGCCAACCGTTCTGTCTGCCGATGGCATAACCGTTCATTCGGCTCTGATAGTCCCCACGGATCAGACCATCCACATTCAGCTTTATAAAAAACTCTTTCTTCTCCTCCGGCAGAAAGAGGGATTTCTTAAGTGCCTGTTCCCATCGGATCACCCACGGGTCAAGTGTGTATTTCACAAACTCCAAAGACTGCTGCTCAATATTTGAAAAGCTGCTCTTTTCCAAATCCCCCACCATGTGTGGCGGTATCCGAAACAGCCTTGCGATTTCGTTAATCTGAAATTTCCTTGTTTCCAGGAACTGTACTTCTTCCGGTGGAATTCCTATCTGCTGATACTTCATCCCTTCCTCAAGTACCGCAATCTTATGGGCATTGGTCGTTCCACGGTACACTGCATTCCATGAATCCCTTACCTTTGCCGGGTCTTTCAATACTCCCGGATGCTCTAATACACCACCGGGATTTGCGCCATTGGCAAAAAAGCTGGCTCCGTATTCTTCACAGGCCATTGTCATACCGACAGCATTTCTTGCCATCGCAATAGGTGAGTAACCGATAAGACCATCAAATCCAAGTCCGGGAATATGAAGCACATCCTCCTGCCTTAAGGTAATATCTCCCATCTTTTTCATATTGGGGTTTTCATCCGAATTGCGTGAATACACATAATACAGAACACCATTGCTGTCTCTCTCCACACTCATTTTGTTAGGCAGAAGCGGATACAGCGAAAGCACCTCTCCTTTCCCGTTTCGTACGATCTGTGCATACGCATTTCCCAAAATTAAAAGATGACTCATCAGTGTTTCTCTGAACACAAATGAAGTCATCTCCGGGTTTGGCTCATCATGGAGCAGCGTATAAAGCGGGTGGTCATAGACCATTTCCTTCCCACCATCTTTGTATCGATATACATGAATCGGAAGTGATGCAATTGCTTCTGACAAAATCCTCACACATGCATAAACTGCAGTAGTCTGCATGGCTGTCATTTCATTGACGCTCTTTCCGCTGGTGCTTCGTCCGAAATTGAACGAATACTCACCATTACTGTAATTCCGTACAGGCTTATCCCTCGCCTGACCGAAACCAAGCAAACTTTTTATCCCCATCTGCTATCCCTCTTGAGTTTCCGCAAAATGTAATCAAAACATGATTACATCTTCCCAAAGCACCAATCTGTCAGTTTTTTTGATATTTTAGATTGACAGTTCTATGAGTAGAGGCACTTTAATAAGCCCCACCGGAATCGGGCTTTGGGAGATGTATTCTTTTATCTATCTAAGCGGTCAGCTTAAGGCAGAGTTGACGATATGCCGGACGTTTTGTCCGAAACCACAGCCTGACGCCTTCTTTTGCATATGATAGTATGCCGGAGATACCTTTGGCTAACCGGTAATAGCAGAAATGTACTTTTTCTTTTACAGGGTCTGCTTTTTGTATGATTGCAACTTTTAGGGCATGCGTTTCTGGTTTCATGGACATATGTGCCAGAAATGCCATGCACAGGGTAATATAAAAATTCAGGGCATTGATTGCAGCGAGCTTCCTCACACGGAAGTTTTCAAACTGAAACATCTGCTTCTTACAGCGGAAATATTCCTCAATGCGCCATCTGGAAAAGTAAGTCAGGGCGATATTTACCACGTCTTCTTTGGATTTGATTTTCTTATTGGTTGCAAGCATCATGGGATGTTCCGTAATGCCGTAAACCAGTACGAGATAAATATCTTTCTTTGAAGCGGTAATCTGTACTTTCACATGAGAAAGATAGGCATCATGCTTTTTACCCTTGTATGTCAGGGCAGTTTTAATCTTACCCTTTCTCTGATTACGAAGCTGTGTGGCAGGAACCCATTTTCCATGGAAGAAGAGTTCCCTTTTGGCAGTAAGACGGATGACATAGTCCTGTTCCAGTTCATCAAGTTTCAGAAACATCTTGTTGTCATCGTAGCCTCTGTCCATGGCAAAGGTTGCTTTGCCAAAGAGAGCTGCACCACGTTCCATTGCAGAAAAAGTAACATCATTTATAGAGGTAAAATGTTTTTCTTTTGAAGAATGAATTTCTGAAAAATACTGACAGGATGATTATTTTTAGTGAGAACACAGGTTTCTGTTACATGATATCCTTTTTCATAAACTGTTTTGGAAGCAGTACTTTTAGAGCCATCTCTGACAAGTCCGAGAGCTTCAAATTTGTAACCATCAGGCTTTACAACATCGCTGTCATCAATGTGTATGACAGGTTCTTGCGGAGCCCATTTACGGATGGCAGTAAGATAAGATTTAAGCGCGGTGGAGGAAATGCCATTGTTTAAATGTCTGGTCAGCCGTTCAACAGAATTGACCTTTTTGGAATCTTCGTGAAGCTGATCCACAACATCGGTTAAAAGACAGCTTCTGGAGGCAAGCATACCATAAGTCATCTCGGCAGAAAACTTTTTGTCCGGCTTGGACAGGTGTTTTGAAATTTTATTTGAAAAAGTTAAAATTTCCCGTTTCAAAGTATAAGTATTTGTTGTAGAATTAAGCATAAGGAGTCCTCCTGATTTTTGTTTAGTATCTTTTTGATTAGACACCTTAATTTTACTACAAAACAGGAAAGGATTCCTTATATTTTGGGCATTTTTTGAAAGTTGTTTATGACGATGATTATGAAAACGGGGCTTTGTGGATAAAAGTACGGAAACTCAAGCTATCCCTCTCTTTCTTTTTGTTCCTGTCTGTGATAAAATTGATTCCATAGATATCGAAAAAAGTTCATAAAATTTTAGCAATTAAAGGCATTGATTTTTTGCCGTAAATTGCATATAATAAAAACACAGATAGAAATATCTGTGCAGCGGTTAGAGCTTCCAGTTAAAATGCTCGTTTAAAAGCGGTTAGATTGTCCAATTAAAACAATCGGTTAACAGCAGTGGGTGGAGTAATCCACCCGCTTTTTTACTTTTCAGGAGGCTCTATGGATTGGTACGTTGTCGATAAAAAATACATAAATTACCTGACACAGTTTGATTCCCGTGTCGGATATGTGGAGTATGGGGAACGTTTGAAACTCCATGTGGGAATTCTTCTTACTATCGGAGATTTCCACTACTATGTCCCTATTTCCTCTGCAAAACCGAAACACCAGAAGATGTCCAACAGTCTGGATTTCCACAAACTCCAGGATGAATCCACCGGATATCTTTATGCTGTATTGAATATCAATAATATGATTCCGGTTCCTGATAACTGCCTTACTCAGTTAAAATATAATCAGGTAGAAAGTTTCCGTTCTTTCAGCAACGAAAAGGAAAAAACCGACTATGTTTACCTTCTCCAGAAAGAAAAAGCCCTGATTGACAATGTTCAGGACACTCTGCAAAACAAAGCCCTGAAATTATACCAGAAGTGCATTGCCAAGCCGGATTCTTCCCTTGCTACAAGATGCTGTAATTTCAAAATGCTGGAAGAAAAATGCAGTTCTTATTCCGATACATAAACAAAACTATGATCATTCAAACCTCTCCATCTGCCGGAGAGGTTTTCTTTCTTAAAAAACAAGAATTCCCCTGCCATCATATACACTTCCCTCGCTGCCCTGATTACGAATTGCACGGTCAAGTGCCATAACGGTTACTACTGCTGCATCGATTTTCTCTGTAGATTTTTCCTTATCCATTTTGATATTTCCGGCAGGGTCTTGTCTGACATACACATTATCCATCATCCACCGGAGAACCTTATGTCCACCGTGGGCAATTCGCTCCTCAAGTGTCAGCTTCATAAGTTCCTTCGTTGGCGGACTCATATCCTTATACCCCTGCCCGAAAGGAACAACGGTAAATCCCATACCTTCCAAATCCTGTACCATCTGCGTTGCTCCCCAACGGTCAAACGCAATTTCTTTTATATGGTACTTCGTTCCAAGTTTCTCAATGAATTTCTCTATAAAACCGTAATGAATCACATTTCCTTCTGTGGTTTCCAGACACCCTTCTGCTGCCCACACATCATAAGGAACATGGTCCCTTCTGACACGGAGTCTCATGTTATCTTCCGGTATCAAGCAGTATGGTAAAATGATGTATTTCTCTTCATCATTTCTCGGTGGAAACACAAGTACAAATGCCGTGATATCCGATGTACTTGAAAGGTCTAAACCGCCATAGCAAGTTCTTCCGATAAGTTTCTCCTCATTTACGGGAAACGCACAGGCATCCCATTTATCCATCTGCATCCAACGGGTAGACTGTTTTACCCACTGATTCAGACGAAGCTGTCGGAAGATATTTTCTTCTGCAGCATTTTCCCTTGCACTGATATAGGCATTTCGAACCTTTTCAATATCGATGGTTTCTCCAAGGGAAGGATTGGCTTTATACCATGTAGCTTCACTCGTCCAGTCATCCTCATCGGATGCCCCATAAATCACAGGGTAGAATGTTGGGTTAATTTTTCTGCCCTCTATAATATCTACAGCTTTTTGGTGCTGTTCAAAGTAAATCGAATTCCTATCTGTTCCGGCTGTAGTAATCAGAAAATATAAAGGCTGTGTTCTCGCATCACCGGAACCTTTTGTCATAACATCAAAAAGCTCTTTGTTCGGCTGTGCATGAAGTTCATCAAAAATAACAGCGTGTACGTTCAGACCATGCTTGGTATATGCTTCAGCTGATAGCACCTGATAGAAGCTGTTGGTCGGCTTATACACAAGCCTCTTAACCGACATCACTGGTTTAATTCTCTTTTTCAAAGCCGGACACTGATCCACCATATCCACAGCCACATCAAATACGATGTATTTATGTACTTTTTTCCTATTTCACGAGTTCCGTAAGCCACGGAGCCATCGGCCTTGCAACTACTCTCGCATTCAAATATGCCATCTCCAACGTCAGACAGGTATTACCCAAATAGTACCCATCCATAACCGTCAGTGTCATGGCAAGGTCAGATTTCTGCATATTCGTCAGATAAACCGGAAGAAGATACTGCACTCTCCCCTGATATCCCTGTGGGACTACAAGCCCCGGTTCAATTACCGACTTCCTTCTTCCAAGTTCTACTGCTGTTTCAAACAATAGCGGCAGATTCTTCACCTTCCGAATTTTAGCCGGAATTCGCTCCAGGTTCTCTTCATCTCCCAATATGTGATTTACGTTTACTCTTATAGGCCACTCTGGATTAAAGTTAATGCCACTCTGCGCCATATGATAGACGGGCTTTTGTGGTAATGGCTCGATGTATCTTAACTTCGGAGACATCTCATCACAAAAACCTCTAAAATACCAATCTCTTAAAGAATCCGAAAAATTGTATGTACCGTTCTAAAATGGGTGTGTCTGTATTTTTTGTTTCCCGGCTCGGCTTTCGGAATTTCCAAGACTCCGGCAGAGCCAACCTCTCCAATTCCGCTAAATGTCCATACCAATCCGGTACATATGCAAATTCAAATAAATCCGGTGCTATCATCTGTTTCCTCTTTTCCTGTGGTTTTCTGTACTCATATCTGTTTTCTGTCTTTGCTTCCATCTCTTTCATCATGAGCCTCCTTCTTTGTTTTCTCTTGAAATATAAAATAGGTGTATCGCAATTCTATCGTTCTGTGAATTGCGATACACCTATCAATGCGTTTTTATCCATGAGCAAATTTCAGTAACTTCAACAAACATCGCATTCTACGTTGCTTTCCTGTGTCCATGTGATTTCTCCTTTTATGGTGTAATTTATTTCATCTCGTACCTGTACTTTGATGTAATTCATAATATCCAACCTGTAGTGTAAACTATCTCTGAGGTGAATTGTAATACATGACTATGTAAAAAATCTTGCGAAGGTAGTTCGGACTGCCAGAGAAGAAGCCCATCTATCTCAAGCAGCATTAGCTGAACAAATAGGTTGTGATGAACGTACAATACTGAATATTGAAAACGACCGTGGAAATCCCAAGTTCGAAGTATTGTGCCGGATCATCGCTTATTTACACATTCCTGCAGACCAGATTTTCCACCCTGCCACTGCCACGGACGGGTTGAAAAAACAAAAACTGTTATTGATGCTGCAGGAATGTGATGAGCAAGAGGCAGCCGAGATTCTTCCAGCAATTGAATACCTCTTAGCGCTCATACATAAAAGAGGTAATTCAAACGAGTAAGGGAACCAGCTAATCCGTTGTGATTCTGGTTCTTTTCTTTTTGTTGCCATCCCTAAATCTTACTCTTGTAATATTTCAATTATTACACAAGTAAGATTTCAAGTCAATATGTTTTTTCTGAAATTGACAACCACATAAATAACAACTATAATATATTTATTACAGCCGTAAGATTTAAGGAGGGATTTGAAATGAGCGATTTACCACAGATTTCTGAAGCTGAATTTGAAGTTATGAAAATCGTATGGAAACATGCGCCGATCAGTACCAATGAAATAACAGATAAATTATTACAGACCACAAGCTGGAGTCCTAAGACGATACAGACTTTAATCAAACGTCTCGTAACAAAAGGCGTTCTGACTTATGAAAAACAAAGCCGAGTGTTTGTTTATACCCCAGTCGTGAAGGAAAGCGAATACATCGGTCAGGAAAGCAACTCTTTTCTGGAACGCTACTATGATGGAGATATCACTGCCATGCTGTCTGCATACATCGAGAATGACAGACTGTCTGAAACAGAAATAGACACACTCCGCTCCCTTCTTTCCAAGAGGTCAAAAAAAGGAGGCAATTAACGTGGCTAATTTTATGATACGCTTTTTCATATGCAATGTGTTTATCAGCGGTATCATTGGAATTCTTTTGATTGTCAAACGGATATTCAAAAACAGCCTGTCCAGCCGGATGCAGTATAATCTGTGGTTTCTGCTGCTCGGACTTTTAGCAGTTCCATTTATACCGTTCCGTTTCATCGGTCTACCACAAATCTTCTCCTGGCTTGGCAGCCTGAGAAGTTCTCCTTCTTCCGGTGCTGGCACCAATATTGCAGGCACCGCAGAAGCGGTTACAACTGGAAATACAAATTGGATGAACGACTTTACTCTTTCGGTAAATAGTGATACGCCATCCATCGCAGGATACATACTATTAGGGATATGGATTGTCGGTATTCTCACCATGATAATATTGGTAATCAAATCCTCTCTCCGCTTACACACTTTGGAGAAATCTGCACTTCCACTTCAAAATCAGGAAGTCCGCAGACTGTATCATCGATGTTTGGAGGAAATGGGGATTCACAGAGATATTCCTGTTTACAGCACCGCATTTTTGAAATCCCCCATTATTGTCGGACTTTTGAAACCGTGTATTTATCTTCCGATTCATCTGATCTCTGATTATGACGAAACCGATATGCGTTATATGCTGTTGCATGAACTACAGCATTACAAACACCACGATGCCATCGCAAATTATCTGATGAACCTCGCCGGAGTGGTATATTGGTTCAATCCTCTTGTGTGGTACGCTCTGAAAGAAATGCGTAATGACAGAGAGGTGGCCTGTGACACTTCCGTTTTGAAAATGCTTGAAGAGGATGCTTACGAGGATTATGGGAATACTCTCATTAACTTTGCGGAAAAAGTATCTCTTACTCCTTTTCCATTTGCTGCCGGCCTTGGTGGAAACATGAAACAGATGAAACGAAGAATCATCAATATTGCCTCATATGAGAAACCAACATTTATGAAAAGGCTAAAGGGCATGACTGCTTTCATGCTGACTGCTGTCCTGCTTCTTGGTCTCGCTCCGATTTTATCTACATACGCAGCAGAGGTCAGCCACTATCAATGGAAAACTTCTTCTGAGAATATTTCCTATGTAGACTTTTCTTCCTATTTTGGAGAATACGAAGGCAGTTTTGTTTTGTACGATTTAGGAAATGACTCCTGGAGCATACACGATATGGATCATGCAACCTTACGAGTTGCACCAGATTCTACATACAAAATATATGATGCATTATTCGGCTTAGAGGAAGGTGTCATTACACCGAAAGATTCCTTTATTGCATGGAATGGCGAAACCTATCCATTTGAAGCATGGAATGCGGATCAGACTTTACAGTCTGCAATGAATTCCTCCGTGAATTGGTATTTTGAATCTGTGGACGAACGGCTTGGAGCCGCTAACATTTCCAACTATATTGAGGAAATTGGGTATGGAAACGAAAATATAAGTGGTGATTTCTCCACTTATTGGATGGAATCTTCCTTGAAGATTTCCCCAATAGAGCAGGTCGAACTTCTAACCAGGCTGCAGAATAACAGCCTTGGCTTCGCCCCTGAAAATATCAATGCAGTAAAAGATGCCATCTGCCTTTCCTCTTCCGATGCCGGAACATTCTACGGAAAGACCGGAACCGGACGTGTGGATGGCCAAGATGTGAACGGATGGTTTATCGGCTATATCGAAACTGTAGATAATACATACTTTTTCGCTACCAACATTGGTGCAGACAGCGATGCTACCGGAGGCAACGCAACTGAAATAACCATGTCTATCTTGTC
>ERZ791926.911-NODE-911-length-18512-cov-16.724603_pt1 | contig 18512 bp, 17 predicted proteins | sample MGYA00510131_ERZ791926 | MGnify/ENA primary metagenome ERZ791926 (study PRJEB30046, sample SAMN00792052) | human gut metagenome | study: EMG produced TPA metagenomics assembly of the A metagenome-wide association study of gut microbiota in type 2...
AGCTCTAAAATAATAATTTATTCAAAATTTTTGGTCCTTACTTGACATCAGCAGACGATGGACCAAATCCGGATCATACGGAGACACTTTTGGAAGGTTTGAAAGAGCGGAATGTGAAGGCAACTTTTTTTCTTCTGGGTGCGGAGTGTGAAAAATATCCAGAGATCGTGAAGAAAATCCATGCAGACGGACATCTCATCGGCGTTCATTCCTATGAACATGTGAATCTTTCCAATCTCACAGATCAGGCGGCGATGGAACAGGTGGACAAAACGGACCAGATTATTTTTGGACTGACCGGAGAACATGCGCAGTATATCAGACCGCCTTACGGCTGCTGGAAATGCAATCTCGATTATGAGACAAAAATGATCGAGGTGCTGTGGGACGTTGATCCGCTCGACTGGAAGACAGATAATTCCAGCGTCATTGCAAAGCGTGTCATGGATAAAGTGCAGGAAAATGATATCATTCTGCTGCATGATGCCTCAGAATCATCGGTAAATGCAGCACTTCTGATTATTGATGAATTGCAGGGAGAGGGATATTCGTTTGTGACGGTCGAGGAACTGATATTGGAATAATTTACAAATGTAAAATGCTATGATAACAGAAACAGAGGTAACACATTGTATATTGTGTTACCTCTGTTTCTTGCTTTGTATATCGGACAGAGTTTCCATTACTTAACCCCTTTTTTTAAAAAATTTATTCAAGTATGTGAGGAGAAAAAATATGAACACAGCTCAGCCAATCCGCTCAGAACAGGAACTGAAAGATTTTATGAACTTTTATGAACAGGTACAGTATCATCCGAGAAATCAACTGCTGCTTACGATGGGGCTGAATACCGCATTGCGAATTTCGGATCTTCTTTCTTTACAGTGGAAGCAGGTATATGACTTAGAAAACCGGAGCGTAAGAGAACATCTGCTTCTTGTGGAGGCAAAGACCGGAAAAGCATCGAATATTTATCTGAATGAAAAAATAACTGTCCAGCTGCAAAAGTATTATCAGTTTTTAGCGTCTGGACGCAGTTTCAAAATCAGTGGGGATGCGTATCTTTTCTGTGGAAAAGACGCAGATCCAATCTCAAGGGTACAGGCTTACCGGATTATCCGCAGGGCGGCAGAAAACAGCGGTCTAAGCGGCGTGATAAGCCCGCATTCCTTGCGGAAAACATTTGGATATTATGCGTGGAAGCAGGGAGTTCCACCGGTACTTCTCATGGAGATTTATCATCATTCCTCTTTTGACATCACCAAACGTTATCTTGGAATCGAGCAGGATGACAGGGACGAGGTTTTCCGCAAAATCTGCTTATAAGGGACAGGATTTTCCTTCCAATAAAATATCTGAACAATATGCATTGTGATCAATGTGGTTCCATGATTCCGGAACGCAAAACAGGGGTAACACAATATACAATGTGTTACCAGTATCTGAAACGGATGGAGTACCGTTTTTAATATACGCAGTATTTATGGAAAAATACAAAGCCACATGGAGGTTACAATGCTTAAATTATCTTTAAAACCGGGAGAATACATTGATATAGGAGAAAACATCCGTGTCGTTTTTTCCGGTGGTTCTGCAAATAACATTCATCTTCTTGTAGACGCACCACGCGAATACAACATTGTGCGCAGTAATTCCATGAAGCAGAAGGACCAAAAAGAATACTATCGTGAGCAGACAATTTCGGAGGAAGCAAAGCGTGAGATCGCAGGAATCTTAATGCGTGAGAAGCACGCAGCTTCTGAGATAACGGACAGACCGGCTGCAAAAAAAAACATTTACACAGTCAGCCACAGGCGGTAATAATGCCATGCTAACCTAGGGGCGTGGTTTATTATACAGGCACTTTGTGCCAAAATCCTGATTTTTTTTCAGGGAAAAGGGAATGGAATCCCGAAAATAAAAAATTATTTTAGCGGCAGAATGACCGCAACACACGGAGGTAAAAATTATGGTAGTACAACACAACATGCAGGCAATGAACGCCAACAGAATGTTAAACGTAACAACAGGACAGCAGGCAAAATCCACAGAGAAGTTATCTTCTGGTTACAGAATCAACCGTGCAGCAGATGATGCAGCAGGATTAACAATTTCTGAGAAAATGAGAAAACAGATCCGTGGTCTTGATCAGGCTTCCACAAACGCTCAGGACGGTGTATCTGCAGTACAGACAGCAGAGGGTGCACTTACAGAAGTTCACTCTATGTTACAGAGAATGAATGAGTTAGCTACACAGGCTGCAAATGGAACAAATGCTGAATCTGATCGTCAGGCAATCCAGGATGAGATTGATCAGTTATCCACTGAGATCGACCGTGTTGCTGAGACAACAAAATTTAATGAGACATATCTTCTGAAAGGTGATACAAAGGGCACAACCAAAACGAACACTCTTGCAGCTCATGATGCAGGTCTTGCAGGTAAAATTGGCGAATCCAAAGATGGAATTACAAAATTTACAGCAGATAAATTGGCAGTAGGAGATAAGACAACAATTGGCGGTGTTCAGTACAACATTGTTGATTCTTCCAAAACAACAGGATATACATCTATAAAAGAGTATACAGCAGCAGCTGGTGATGTTCTGGAACAGGATGGCAAAAAGTACACTTATGTTGCAAAAGATGGAACAACACCAAATGGACAAAAAGCGGGTGCAGCAGGATGGTTTTCAGAGGATAATAAGACGGCTACCGCTGATACTGTAACGTTAAAAGCAGGATCTACTTTGTCTAAATATGATACTGTAACCAGAAAGACCACTACAACAACCTTAGTTGGTTCAGCAAATATCACATTAGATACAGCTGCAAAGGCTACACCTACATGGGCGCAGAATGACACTTTAGTCCACGATGGAAAAACATATACATATACAGGTGCTGGAAATAAGTGGAAAGATGAAGATGGTAATGAAGTTACCAATGCAAATTTAGCACAAGCTGGTGATAGTTACACAATTCATCTGACAGGTGAAAAAGGACAGATTGATAATAACGGTATTTCAACTGTTGAAAATATTCAGGACAAGATAAAAACTCTTGCTGATGGAGATACTGTTACCATCAAAACATCTCCAGATGATACAGGAAAAACTTATACAATTGGTGTGACAACAAAAGATGATGGATCTAAGTATACAGCAGATGATGTTGCAGCCCTTGTGAAAGAAAATACTTATGTAAATGATGGCAATAAGGACTATTATGCAGTTCCAAAGAACAGTGGAAATGACAAAGATATCACGATTCAGGAAGCATACGAGAAAATGGCTGATGCGCTGAAGGATGCAAGTTCTATCGGTGCTGAAAAAGCTGCTTCTGTAAAGAATAATGGAGACGGTACATTTGAGATTAAACAGGGAACTGTAGATGTAGCAACTTCTTTATCATTCAATCTTCATGTAGGTGCAGATGCAGATATGACAAATAAGATTAGTGTTAATATTGATTCTATGTCATCAGCAGGACTTGGAATTAAAGGAATTAATGTGAATGATGAAACAGGTGCAGCAGCTACTTATGCAATTGATGCTATTTCTGATGCCATTGCAAAAGTTTCTTCTCAGCGTTCCGCTCTCGGTGCTGTTCAGAACAGATTAGAGCATACAATCGACAACTTAGATAACGTTGTTGAGAATACAACATCCGCTGAATCCCGTATCCGTGATACAGATATGGCTGAAGAGATGGTTAACTACAGCAAGAACAACATTCTTGCACAGGCAGGTCAGTCTATGCTTGCACAGGCTAACCAGTCTACACAGGGTGTTCTTTCTCTGTTACAGTAATTACAGATACCATAAGACAAACAACAAAAAGTCTGACCGCATCAGCGGCCAGATTTTTTGTTGTTGTGCGCCTAGCGGCGCACGTTTCTAATGGGTTAAAGTCCCGAATCCGCCCGGTAGTGGGAAGGATATAGCCGAAGGTAAGGGTGTCCATCGTGAGATGGAATTTATTCGGAATGAACAGTAATATATTTTTGTTTTCGACTGTTTGGCTTATCTGGAATAGTCATTTTAAGCTGACCACTTGCCAGTAGAGGATTCAAATATTTTCTTGTAAAATAAGTGAGATTTCGATAACCAATAAACGAGCAAATTTCTTGTTTGCTTTTTTCTGTTATACAAAAATCCAAGACTGCGTGTAGGATGTCCTGTGATCTATCTTGATCACTAACTTGGTCACAATCTTGGTCACTGACTAAGTCTTTCTGACTAAGATGGTAATTCACATTTTTCAAAATAACTCTGAAATCTGTTGCTGTCGAGAAGAATTCAGGTTTATATATTTCTGAATATCCTGGTAGTTTTTCAGTTTCACTGACGATTTTGCGTAGACCACTTCCACGGCGTTCCATGTATTTCATGCGGTGGAACAGGTCAGCAATCACAGGGTTTCGTCGCATGGAACGGATACTGTAAATATCGTATTCCTGAATTGAGCCGCCGCCAAACATACCGCCCGGAGATGTGATTTCCACCCGATTATCAAACATATCAATGTGGACTTCGCTGCCAAGCACAATATAATCACGATGGATGAGAGCGTTGACAAGAGCCTCTGTTACAGCTCGTTCAGCATAATCCGGCTTGTCTACCCGATACTGAGCTTCTTTGACAAAACGGACTTTGGAATTATTGCGAATAAATTCACTGCCGCTTTTCAGTAAATAAATCAAATTCCCCTCGTATTCCTTATCATCCAGCGCATCATCAAAGATAGAGCCTTTTTCCAAGCCATTCCACCGGGTACAGAACATACGGGAGTTATAAACTGTGTGTTGATCGGTCATGAGCTTTCCGGCATTGGTCAGGAATCCATTTTTGTCAGCCAAACCGAAGGAGACATAATCGGATGGCTCAAAGCGGAGACCAGTCCGTTCCAGATAGGTTGCTTCCAGAAGTGTAAAGCTGTAATCCTTTTTTACCGCGTCTGTTGTTAGGGTATCAAAGGACTGATTGGTTCCCTTTAAGATCAATTCATTTACAATGTAATCCGGGGCAATTACGCTTTCATTTCCAACACGGATATATGCTTCCATCACGCCGTCTGCCTTGTAATAATATGGGGTGCTGCGGCCGGGAGAAACCTCCAGAGCTAATAGATTTTTACCATCTTCCTGTAATGGTTTTAAGATAAACTGAGGTAATGGTGTGATTCGTTCTTTGATTAAGCGGCTGATCGCCTCAGCATCCTTTTGAACATCGGACAAGCCGATAGGTTTCCGGTCATCAGAGATTCCGAAAAACAGAGTTCCGCCGATTCCATTAGAAAAGGAACTGACACTTTTTAACCAGCTTTTGGGTTTCTTTATTTCAAGTGCAACTTTGAAATCACATTCGGTTGCTTCGGCAATTAGCTATTCTATCATAAAATCCCTCCTTTGAGGTATTGGTAGTTTCTTTATATTATACCCATAAGGAGAGTTTATTTCAACGATAGGCACAAAGAGTTCAGAGAAAATATTTTGAGAGGAGGGCGGTTAGTCACCGCCTCCTGCTCGATGGATATCCCCACATAAAACAGGTTGCTTTTGCAGGGCTATGTATGCAATAATATCATTATCTATCCAAAGGACAGATAATGATATTATTAAGTTCAGAAACATGACACAGGTCAAAATGACAATATAGGTAATTGCAAAACTTATAGAAAACATAATTAAATTGTGGAAAATAAGATAAAATGAAATATCCACTTGTCAAACAGGGCAAATTCATGTAATGTAGTAATTGCGATGAATTTTCACGAATAAAATCCGTCATATTTTTGAAATGAAATACTAAAAATTGAATTTATGATCTCAAATATTGCAAGTTTTGAAATCAGAATATTCAAAATGGTCAAGTGTACGCAGTACACGGACAAAAAGAAAGGCTTTTCGTATGGATTTATTTGATTATATGAGAGAACAGAACAGGGAAAAGGAATCGCCGTTAGCTTCCAGACTTCGTCCAGCGACGCTGGATGAGATGGTAGGGCAGCAGCATATCATCGGAAAAGACAAGCTGCTTTACCGTGCGATCAAGGCTGACAAGTTGAGTTCCATTATTTTATATGGACCGCCGGGAACCGGAAAAACGACACTGGCAAAGGTCATTGCCAATACCACAAGCGCTGAGTTCCTTCAGATCAACGCAACTTCCGCCGGGAAAAAAGACATGGAGGATGTCATTGCGCAGGCGAAGAACAATCAGGGCATGTATGGCAAAAAGACGATCCTGTTTATCGATGAGATCCACCGCTTCAACAAGGGACAGCAGGACTATCTCCTTCCGTTTGTGGAGGACGGAACGGTGATCTTAATTGGTGCAACGACCGAGAATCCATATTTTGAGGTGAATGGAGCGCTTTTGTCCCGTTCCATCATTTTTGAGCTGAAGAATCTGTCTACGGAAGATATTAAGACGCTGATCCTCAGGGCGGTGAATGATAAGGAAAAAGGAATGGGCGCTTACGATGCAGTCATTGACGAGGAGGCACTGGATTTTCTTGCTGACGTGGCAAACGGAGACGCAAGAGCAGCGCTCACAGCAATTGAACTTGGCATTTTGACAACGGAGCGGAGCGCAGATGGAAAGATTCATATCACACTTGAGGTCGCCAGTGAATGTATCCAGAAACGTGTGGTACGCTATGATAAAACAGGAGATAACCATTACGATACAGTCTCTGCGTTTATCAAAAGCATGCGCGGCTCTGACCCGGATGCAGCAGTTTATTATCTTGCCAGAATGCTTTATGCGGGGGAAGATATTAAGTTCATCGCAAGAAGGATTATGATCTGCGCAGCGGAGGATGTGAGCAATGCCGATCCGATGGCACTCGTTGTCGCAACATCGGCAGCACAGGCAGTTGAGCGTATCGGTATGCCGGAGGCACAGATTATTTTGTCGCAGGCGGTCACGTATGTGGCAAGTGCGCCAAAGAGCAACTCGGCAGTCAATGCGATCTTCGATGCGATGGAAGCAGTAAAGAATACGAAAACAGCGCCGATCCCGGTTCATTTACAGGATGCACACTATAAGTCATCCGGAAAACTGGGGCATGGTGTTGGATATAAATATGCACATGATTATCCGAATCATTATGTGGATCAGCAATATCTGCCGGATGGACTGACAGGCCGGAAGTTTTACGTTCCGAGTGAGAATGGCTACGAGAAGAATATCCGCGAATATTTCAAAAAGATCAAGGGTGAAACTTACGGAGAAGAACAGCCGTAACTGATTTTGTTAGAAAGCGTAAACGCTTCAAATACATAAAAAAGCAGGAGGAATTAGAGATGAAGTCCTACGAGGAAATGACAAAAGAAGAGTTATTGAAAGAGAAGGAAGGATTGGAAGCGGAATACAAAAAATTCCAGCAGAGAGGCTTAAAACTTGATATGTCCAGAGGTAAGCCATCCCAGGAACAGTTAGACCTTTCGATGGGAATGATGGATGTACTGACTTCCGGTGTTGATCTGACCTGTGATGATGGTACAGACTGCAGAAACTATGGTGTGCTGGACGGTATCAGTGAAGCAAAACAGCTTATCGGTGATATGATCGAATGTAATCCGGACAATATCATCATTTATGGTAACTCAAGCCTTAACATTATGTATGACACCATCTCCCGTTCCATGACACACGGTGTAATGGGAAATACTCCATGGTGCAAATTAGATAAAGTAAAATTTTTGTGCCCGGTACCGGGATATGACAGACATTTTGCGATCACAGAATATTTCGGCATTGAGATGATCAACGTACCGATGCTTCCGACCGGACCGGATATGGATATGGTGGAAGACCTTGTGAGCAAAGATGAGGCGATCAAAGGTATCTGGTGTGTGCCAAAATATTCCAATCCACAGGGAATCACTTATTCGGATGAGACGGTCCGCCGTTTTGCAAGATTAAAACCGGCAGCAAAAGATTTCCGTATTTACTGGGATAACGCATACTGCGTGCATCATTTATATGATATTAACCAGGATCATCTGATCGAGATTTTAAAAGAATGCAAGAGAGCAGGAAACCCGGATATGGTTTACAAATTCTGTTCTACAAGCAAGATCACATTCCCTGGTTCCGGTGTGGCAGCGATCGCAACTTCTGCCAACAACTTAGAGGATATCAAGAAACAGTTGAAGATCCAGACCATCGGCCATGATAAGGTAAACCAGCTGCGCCATGTCCGTTTCTTCAAAGATATCCACGGAATCACAGAGCATATGCGCAAACACGCAGATTCTCTCCGTCCAAAATTTGAAATGATCCTGGATACATTTGAAAGAGAGTTAAAAGGACTCGGAGCCGGAAGCTGGTACAGCCCGAAGGGTGGATACTTCATCACATATGAGACACTGGATGGATGTGCAAAAAATGTTGTGGCAAAAGCAAAAAAAGCAGGGGTTGTGATGACTCCGGCGGGTGCGCCTTTCCCATATGGAAAAGATCCGCATGATTCTGTCATCCGTATCTCACCATCCTATCCAAGCCTGGAAGATCTTACGACTGCGATCGACATCTTTGTTGTCTGTGTCAAGCTCGCAAGCATTGAGAAGCTTTTAGGAGAATAATAGTAAGTTTTTAACCGCTGAAAAGCAAAAGAAAAAGACCTGTGTGTACAATGTCATGATGTTCGCATGACATAGGTACACGCAGGTCTTTTTTATGAATTATGCCTCAGTGGAAGCATCCTCTGTTCCGTTTTTCCATTTGTTGAATTTCTCGACAACTGCGTCGTAGGTTCTCTGGGAAATATCCGGAAGTTTATCTCCCCATGCTTTGGTTGCCTGTTCGAAACCTTTCTTGAAAGCTTCTAACATAGCGTCTGCCTTGTCAGGATCATCACCGGATAAAGCTTTTGCAAAATCAAGAATACGGTCGGAAGTCTGCTCTACACCCCAGTAACCGTCGTCTGCGATATCTGCCTGTGCCTGTGCTTTCACATCGGCTGATACGGTAAAATCACCTTTTGCAAGGAATTTCCACATATCATCTGCGGTGCCGATCGCAACACCCTGCTTGGTCATCATCTGCTCAACGATGCTGCGGAGCTGTGCAGTGCGCTGCTCTGCGTCAGCTTTTAACTTTGCAACGATCGCTGCGTTGTCGGTCTTGCCTGTTGTTTTATTGGAAGCCTTGTCTGTCCTGGAGTCAGAACTCTTCTCATAAATGACACCGGAAGCTGTCTTGGAAGAAGCTGCCTTTTTCGTTGTCTCGGATGTCTTTTCTGCTGATTTTGTTGTTGTCTGTGTAGATGCTGCTGCGGCAGCAGTCACAGTGTTAATGGAATTGATTGCCATATGATCCTCCTTGTCTGGCGAAGCTGGATGCATTTGTTTTTACAGAAAACAAAATGTTCAGCCACCTGAATGAATAGTTATTAACCTTCCATGGTTCTGTTAATTATATCGGACTGGCAAAGAAAAAAGTTTAGTGCCGATTGACCTTTTGGACATAAAATGATAAGATACTAATTGTATACAAAAAACACAAAAAAAACAAGTTTTATTTTAGGTACAATCAATGCGTGTTAGCGACGATTTTGGTAAGGAGAAACTAACCGATGAAGGATATTTCAGTAAAGGCGCTGGCTAAGATCAATCTTGGGCTGGATGTGGTACGAAAAAGAGAGGATGGTTATCATGAGGTCCGCATGGTGATGCAGACCATTCATTTGTTTGACAGGCTGGAGATCTCGAAGAATACTTCCGGTGAGATCACGATGGAAACGAATCTTTCTTTTTTGCCGACGAATGAGAACAATCTTGTCTATAAAGCGGCAAAGCTTTTGCAGGATGAGTTTGCGATAAAAGATGGCGTGCATGTATGGCTGCACAAGTACATTCCGGTAGCTGCCGGGATGGCAGGGGGAAGCACGGACGCAGCGGCAGTGTTATATGGTATGAACCAGATTTTTGATCTGGGACTGACAAGGGAAGAACTGATGGAGCGCGGTGTGAAGATCGGTGCAGACGTTCCGTACTGCATTATGCGTGGAACGGCTTTGGCAGAGGGCATAGGAGAGAAGCTTTCGAAGCTTCCGCCGATGGTGAAATGTCCTGTTTTGATCGCAAAACCGCAGATCAGTGTTTCTACTAAGTTCGTCTATGACAATCTGAAGTTAGGCTCTGATATGGTACACCCGGATATTGACCGGCTTGTGGCAGATATCAGAGAGAAAGATTTATATAAAATTGCAGCAGATATGGGAAATGTCTTAGAGACAGTGACAATCCCGGCTTATCCTGTGATCGCAGACATCAAAGATCACATGATGGAGCATGGCGCTGTGAATGCCATGATGAGTGGCAGTGGTCCGACGGTTTTCGGTCTTTTTGACAAGGAAGCGACGGCAGTAGAGGCATACGAGGCGATGAAAGCCTCCGGTCTTGCAAAACAGGTATATTTAACGAGTATTTATAATAACGCGCGTAAGTAGAAAGGCATGGTATCAAAGATGACAGAAGATTTAACATTGAATATGGATGCGTATCTTCCGCTGAGAGATGTTGTGTTTAACACGTTAAGAGAGGCTATTTTAAAAGGGGAATTAAAACCGGGCGAGCGGCTGATGGAGCTGCAGCTTGCGGCAAAACTTGGTGTCAGCCGTACACCGATCCGTGAGGCGATCCGTATGCTTGAGCAGGAGGGACTTGCCGTTACGATCCCAAGAAAAGGCGCAGAGGTTGCAAAAATGACGGAGAAGGATATGGAAGATGTCCTTCAGATCCGTGAAGCGTTGGACGAGCTTGCAGCTAAAATCGCATGCGAACAGATTTCTGAGGAGCAGTTAGAGGAACTGGTTGCGACCATGCATGAGTTTGAGGAATCCACTAAGACGGATAATGTAAAAAAAATCGCAGAGGCAGATGTGAAGTTTCACGATATTATTTATCAGTCAACCGGAAACCCGAAGCTTGTGAACATGCTCAATAATCTCCGTGAGCAGATGTACCGTTATCGTGTAGAATATCTGAAGGATGAGAATAATTACCCGACGCTCATGAAGGAGCACAAAGACATCGTGGAGGGATTAGTCCGCAAAAATAAAATGCAGGTGACAGAGACAATGCACCAGCATGTGAAGAATCAGGCAGTCGCAGTTAAAGCTATGATCCAGGAGCAGGAATAAGAAGTGACCGCCCAAAGGACAGGAAAACTGCATAAAAAATGGAAAAACGTACAGACTAGAAAGAGGATAAGCATTCTGCTTATCCTCTTTCGTATTTTTTTAAAACAATTAAGCGGCAAAACTCCAATCTTCACTGTGAATATTATGAAAAATGAACAAAATTTTCGAAGACACGCTTTCGCTACGTGTCGCTCATAGCGGTACTAAGAAGCCAGTCACAACATAGCGTTGTTCCTGCCTTCTAAGGACCGGTGGCTCCCCAGTGTCTTCTCAAGCTTTTGTTCATCTTTCATAATTATTTACTGTACTTAGGAGTTTTGCTGGCAGTTTTTTTAATAGAAGAAACAAATAGAAAGGAAACAAGCTGGAAATGTCGGAAAATCAGAAATGTCCGGTATCGACGAATTTAACGCAAAATATAGAGGAAATGGAATTTTATTTTCATGACTGTGCGGATATTAAAAAGAAGCAGATGAAGCTTGGCAGGAATCAGGATACCGCCTGTTATCTGACCTTTATAGAAGTGTCCGTGGACATGGGAACGTCCGCACTTGGAGAGACTTTAAAATACTTAAATGGACTGACAAGGGATGAGATCCTTTGTACACTGCAGGAAAATGCGCTTGGAATTTCGGATGCAACATATTTTTCGACCATTGAGGAGGCTGTGAGCGGCCTGCTCACCGGGGAGGCGATTCTTTTTGTGGACGGTTTTGACCGGGCAGTAAAAATACCAGATGACGGTTATCCGAATATGGGGATCACAGAGGTGGATTCCGAAAAAGTAATCCGCGGTTCTAACGAAGGTTTCTGCGATTCTGTGAAGCAGAATGCGGCGCTGATCCGGAAAAGGATCCGCTCGCCCCGTGTGAAAGTGAGGGGACTGAAGGCCGGGATCAGATCGAACACGAACGTCTACCTTGTGTATGTGGAAGACCTTGCAAACCCGGGACTTGTAAAAGAAATTGAAAAGAGGCTGCAGGATTTCACGATTGATGGGATATTAGATAGCGGAATGTTAGAACAGCTGGCAGAGAAAAAATGGTATTCGCCATTTCCACAGTTTCAGACAACGCAGCGTCCTGACCGGGCGGCCATGGCGGTATTAGAGGGCAGAGTGATCGTGATGTGCGATAATTCGCCGATCGGACTGATACTGCCGACGGACTACAATTCATTTATCCGCACCAGTGACGATTATTACAGCCGTTTTGAGATTGCGACTTTCGGGCGGATCCTGCGGTATCTGGCATCCTTTTTTGCAATGACGCTGCCGGGATTTTATCTTGCAGTGACTAATTTTCATACACAGATACTCCCAACCACACTACTTTTGTCGTTTGCAGAGGCGAGGCAGGGTGTCCCATTTCCGGCAGTCGTGGAAGTGCTTATCATGGAATTGTCGTTTGAACTTTTGCGGGAGGCGGGCGTGCGGCTTCCCGGTGCGATGGGAAATACCATCGGGATCGTGGGTGGCCTGATTATCGGACAGGCGGCAGTAGAGGCAAATCTGGTCAGCCCGATCGTGGTGATCGTCATCTCGTTTACTGCGCTATGTTCTTTTGCAATACCGAACGAAGAATTTGCCACAGCCTTCCGTATCCTGAAATTCTTTTTTATTGCGGTCTGTGCGTGGCTTGGCTACTTTGGCATGCTACTCGGATTGCTTGCGGTACTCACACACCTGTCGCATCTGACAAGCTTTGGTATTCCGTATCTCATGCCATTCGTGGGTGCAGATCTGAATGACTATGAGGATGAGCGGGATTTTATCTGGCGGCAGCCTTTACGGAAACTGCGCAAACGTCCGATTTATGCAAATCCGAAAGAACGGACAAAGCTGACGTTTTCAAAGAAGAGATAGGTTGAGAAAAGTTTTTATCTTAAGATAAATGGAAATCTGATGAAAAAATGCGCAGATGTTAGAAGAGATAGGGGGGGAGTATGTTCTCAGAAAACAATCAAATTTCAGGCAGACAGGTGTTCCGACTTCTGACGTATGACTTTCTTGGAATGGGAACGCTGCTGTTGCCGACAATGCTTGCAGATACGGCAGGGCGCGACGGGATTTTCTGTATTCTGGCGGGGATTTTGTCCACGTTTTTGTACTTGAAATTATTGAGATATCTGTTGAAAGGCATGAAAACAAGTTATCCTGATTTTTTGAAGCAGAAGTGTGGAAAAATATGCGGTTATGTACTCTGGGGCGGATATTTTCTGTACTTTATCCTCATGGCTTCGTACACGGCGTATCTGTTTTCCACGCTGATGTTAAATGGTCTTGTGGAAAACGTCAGCTTTTATCTGGTGCTGTTGTTGATATTACTGCTCGCATTTTATGGAATGGCAGGTGGGATCGAGGGCAGGGCAAGAGTGTACGAGATACTGTTCTGGTTTCTGATGATACCGCTGTTTCTGATGTTATTTGCGGCATGCAGGGAGGTAAAGCCTGTCTACTGGAGCCCGGTTTTTATGGCGGATGGAAAAGAAGTGTTAAGCGGCAGCTATTATGTGCTTTTCTGTTATTCCATGGTGTCGATCGTGCTGTTCCTGAAAGAATATGTTGCGGATCGTAAGAAATGCGTTGGCGCAGCAGAAAAAGCGGTCTGGTTTTCCGGCGGCGTATTTGCAGCAATGTATCTGATTCTGATCGGGCTGTTTGGCGTCGAGGCACTGGTTCAGATGAAATTTCCGGCGGTCACGATGATGAGCCGCGTGCAGGTGACGGGCGGATTTTTGAAGAGGACGGATGCTTTTATGTTCAGCATCTGGTTTTTTACGCTGTATGCGATGCTAAACAGCATGGTTTTTTACAGTGGAAATCTGGCTGAAAAAGTAATCCGTGACTGCGGCGGTTATCTGGAAGGGAAAAAAAGAATGCTACCGTATCTCATTCTGCTTCTTCTGGTGTATGGCGTGACAGTGCTGTTTTACAGAAATCAGCAGTTTTTGGACTGCGTGACATTCCTGCTGTGGAAGATTGGAACACCTTTTGTCGTTGGCGTGCCGGTACTGTTGTGTCTGACCGGAGAGAGAAAAAAACATAATAAAAAAGTGCGTGTGCTTGTGCTGGTATGTTTTTTGTTTGGGTGTCTTTTCTTACAGGGGTGCAATGTCGCAGAACTTGAGGATAAGGCATTCCCGGTTCTTTTGAATATCAGAGATCAGGACGATTTCCAAAATGTGTGGCTGAATCATGAGTATGCAGGAAACAAAGAGGTGGATTACAACCATTTGAAAGTGGTGCTCATTGAGAGGTCTTTTCTGGAAAAAGAGGCGGAAGTGGAAGATATGCTATCCATGCTGGAGCAGGAAAAAGAGGTTCCGTGGAACGCTTATGTGATGACGACGGAAAGCTGTGACCGTCTGGCGCAGACAGAGGGAGAACTTGATGTGCTGCTTGGAAATTATCTGGAAGAACTGCTGGAAAACACATCGGGCATTGACCAGAAAGCGTACCCGACGCTTGGCATGCTCTATGAGGAGCGCGCTAATCACTTAGAGACACTTTATATTCCTTTTGTGGATATAGAGGGGGAGCAGTCCGGGGCAGTGCAGGATGATACCGGGAAACCGCAGATTACAGCCTATGAAGTCTGGAAACGTGGAAGGGCGGCGGGGCTTGTCGATACGGATACCGCACGTGCAGCATTCTTCACGCAGAACTTTGCGGACGATTACACCTTACAACTGGCACCGGAACTGTATGTGAAAGTGGATGCAGCTTCCTGTCGAGTCAAAGAAACAGAAAAAATCGGTGTCGGAGGTTTGACAGAGCAGATTGTCACAGTGACTGTGACAGGAGAAGGCGAAATCTTAAGCGGCACAGTTTCTGCAAGTGAAAAAGAGCAGCTTCTCAACACCCGGATGGAGGATTACCTGAATGCGATTGCCACACATGCACTTGATAAAGAAATTGATATCACAAACAGTTACCGGAATCTCGGCGCCGATAACCGCACATGGTATTTTAAGTATCAAAACACTCCTGCCGCTTATGAGAAAGACATCAAAATCCAATATCTGGTAAAAATAAACTGGAAATCGGAATAAATGCAAAGTTTTCGGGAATCATTGAGGATAGAAGGTCGATGAGCGAAACTCGAATTTAGGTTATGAAGATTGCGAAAAATGAACAAAAATATTCAAGACACGCTCCCGCTATGTGTCACTCGCAGCGGTACGATATTTCTGTTTATTTTTTGCAATATAACATATTCTATGAGCGAGTTTCGCACTTATCTATTTTAGCATAGACAATTGCGAAACTCATGAAAATCTAAATTGAACAATTGAAAGAAGAGTAGGATGAGTTTCGCAAACGCCTAATATTTTGGCAAGTGAAAAGGAGATTTGAATTATGACAAGAAAATGGATCGGATACATAGGAGTTGGAAGTCTGATGTGCGCTGCATTGGGATGTGGTATTTTGTATACAAGACAGGCGAGACTGCAGCAGACGATTTCGGACAAAGTACTGCGGTTTCATGTGCTGGCGAACAGCGACAGTGAGGCAGACCAGAACTTAAAACTTGCAGTGCGTGATGCGGTGGGAAGTTTTATGCAGGAAAAACTGGCAGCTGTGGAAAATCTGGAAGAATGTGAGCTGGTTGTGCGCCAGAGCCTCGGTGAAATTGAGGAAGCCGCGGCAGAGACAATCGCAGAAAACGGTTATGACTATGATGTGACAGCGGAGCTGGAACACACTTCGTTTCCGGTAAAAAACTATGGAAGCTACACATTTCCAGCGGGAGATTACGAGGCACTCCGTATTGTGATCGGAGAAGGAAACGGACATAATTGGTGGTGCGTGATGTATCCAAACATGTGTTTTTCAGACAGCATGTATGAGGTGGTCGATAAGGAAGCAGGAGAAAAGCTGCGTGAAGTACTGACCACAGAAGAGTATGAGAAGGTGCTGGCAGAAGGAGACTATCAGGTCAGAATGAAATATTTTTCGTGGCTGAATCCGTATCTGGAGAAGCTGGCTGAAAACTAAAATAAAGCAGCACTCTTATAAGAAAACAATGTTTCAAAAAGCTTACGCTTGCTAAATTATAAGAAACACGCTAATATATGGCTTGAAAAGACAATGACGCGAAACAGAAAAGAGGTTTACATAAATGACAAAAGATGTACTTGTGAAAATCAGTGGTTTACAGTTTGCAGAAGATCAGGATAACGGTCCGGTGGAGATTATCACAACCGGAAACTACTATAAGAAAAATGGAAAGCACTATATTCTGTATGATGAAGTGCAGGAAGGATTTGACGGCGTGACGAAAAGCGTTATCAAAGTAAATAATGATTTTCTGGATGTCACCAAAAAGGGTGTGACCAATGTGCATATGATGTTTGAGAAAAACAAGAAAAATATGTCATACTACAACACACCGTTTGGAAATCTGCTGGTCGGAATCAATGCCACAGACGTGAAAGTGAATGAGACAGAAGACAACATTGACATCAAGGTCGATTATAAGCTGGAAGTCAATTATGAACATCTGGCAGAGTGTAGCATTTCCATGAATATCATGTCGAAGGATACGAAGGATTTTAGGATATAAGGAGTGCAAGCGAAGAAAATACAAATTTATTTGTATCTGGTGAATATGAGATTACTGAGTGATGAAATTATGATTAAATATTAATAGCAGGAAATATGGAAAGTATGTTATACATTGTAGATAATGCGTTAAATTATTTGATTTATTTGTTCATTATACATTTTGGATGGAAGATTAACGCAAGAAAAAATAAATTGTATCCGGTTTTATCCGTTGTTGTCATGATCAGTGCTGGAATCTTTAATGGTATTTTGGATTCTAGTACCTTTATTGTCTATATTATTTGGAGTGTAGTGTCTATAGAATTGTTTTTCGAAGATAATGTATTGCATTTATTATTAATGGCATTTTCACTGATGTATTTTACTGGTATTATAGATACATTTACGGTTATGTTATTGCAAATTATTTTGGTTGGAGGTGGTATCGGCAATGTCGATTTGGCATGGTGGATGGAACCGGCATATATTTTATCTTTTGTAATATATCTTATGGTATATTTGAAGCTATTAAAGAAAAATAATATTTATTTGTGTGATATCAATTTGAAATATAAGTTGGCAATATTGATTCAGGGGAGCATTTTTCAGTTGTTTTACAATTTTATATTTAGCTTTTTTGAATTTAATAATACCCGATACAGTTTAAATGCTTATATAACATTTTGGATAAGTATCATTGGTGTGATATATTCCATATTTATTACACTTAGTCTGGCAATTAAAAAAATATTGTCGGATCGACAGAATGATGAGTTGCAGGCACTTATATATATGCAAAAGCAGCAATACGATTATCAAATGCAACAGACAAACACAATAAGGCGATTTCGACATGATTTGGTTAATCATATGGGAATTTTGCGTGAATTGATTCGTTTAAAAAAAGAAAAGGAAGCAGAGGAATATATTGAGAAAATATGGAATATAACCGAGAATTTTAATTTACAGATACATACAGGAGATGGAATATTAGATGTGATTTTGAATTATTATCACTATTTGGCAGAAAAAAATAAAATTGATTTCAAGATATTTGGGAAATTATCAAATCCTTTAATGATGGAGAAAGTGGATGTAACAATAGTAATTGGGAATATTTTGCAAAATGCATTAGAAGCTTCCGTTCAGTCGGATAATCCATGGATTACAATGAAAATAATAGAACATCAAAAAGAAATATTTATTGAGGTTTCTAATACAGCGAAAAAGAAAATAAAGGATCAAGGGGATTTTTTTAGGACAACAAAAGAAGATGCTTATAATCATGGAATAGGAATACAAAATATAATTGATACAATTACAAAATATCATGGTGAGAGTTTCTTTGAGGAAAAAAACAAAAATAACGAAAATATTTTTCAAGTAAAAGTGACAATTCCAAAGGAGATGAAAAGCAATGAGAATAGGAATTGTTGAAGATGAATGTGTATGGCAGCATAAAATTTATAATATAATAAATCGTTGTGTTCATAAAAAATCGATAAATTGCGAAATTATTATCATAAGCGATATAGAAGATGTGTTGAAAGAAAATATTGATTTATTATTTCTTGATATTGAATTGGAACATGGACAAAATGGGTTGGATATAGCAGAAAAGATGTTGATGCATCATTTTCAGGGTAAAATATGTTTTTTAACATCACATACAGAGTTTGCAAGAGAAGGTTATAAGGTAAATGCTTTTCGCTATATTGACAAGATACAATTGGATGAGATTGAAGAAGCGATTAATAGACAATATGTAATGACCTCCACATTGTAGGTTCGTGGATTTACCTGTATAC
>ERZ791926.934-NODE-934-length-18182-cov-7.083025_pt1 | contig 18182 bp, 15 predicted proteins | sample MGYA00510131_ERZ791926 | MGnify/ENA primary metagenome ERZ791926 (study PRJEB30046, sample SAMN00792052) | human gut metagenome | study: EMG produced TPA metagenomics assembly of the A metagenome-wide association study of gut microbiota in type 2...
ACAACGGAACCAAAATTAACTCCGGCTTTGCGCAAGACGCCACTCACAGACCTGCAACACACCATTGGGACGGGCGATTTATTTCATAAACAAACCAGCATTTGGCGGACGGTTCATGTTTATTTTTTTACGTAAAAATAGATGTACCTACATCCAACTTGATGATAGTACATCTATTTTCATATGTCAATTATATTTTTAACACCCTGACTTCTGCATTAATGCCAGCACTTCTTCTTTTGACGGAATGGCAGGTATCCCACCTCTCTTTTGTACACACAATCCTGCAATCGCATTTCCCAAAACGGCACATTTTCTGATTTCTTCCCACTCCAGCTTCTCAATGGGTTTATTCAAAGAAAGAATCCCACATAAAACACCACCCCAGAACGAATCTCCTGCTCCGGTCGTGTCAACTGCCTTCGTTTTAAATGCTTTTATAATCTCTTTTCTATTTTGGGTTGCCATAAGCACACCCTTTTCTCCAAATGTGACTGCAAGCAGTTTTGGTCCCATGGCAAGCAGTCTGTCCGCTGCATCTTCATAACTTTCTGCACCGGTCAGGAATATACTCTCTTCATCGGACACTTTCATGACATCTGCCAGTTCTATGACCGATCTCATTTTTTCAACTGCGATTTCTTTACTCTTCCACAAAGATGGACGGTAATTCGGATCGTATGAAATAAGTGCACCTGCTTCTTTTGCCATTTTCACTGCTTTGATCGTTGCACCTTCCGCCGGCTCATCGGTCAGCGACAGCGATCCAAAATGGAAAATCTTACAATCAGAAATTAATGTTTGATCCAGTTCTTCTTTTCTTAACTGTGTATCTGCTCCCGGTTTTCTTGCAAAAGAAAATTTCCGTTCTCCAGTTTCATCGTTTTCCACAAATGCCAGCGTTGTAAAATAAGCTGGATCTTCTATGACCGCATCTGTCAGCAGGTTTGCCGGTGCACCTCCTGGGTTTTGTTCAAACAGTTTTCTTCCATCCTGACTGTATCCTGCTTCCGTAAAATCGATCAGCAGTTCGCCTAATGCGGCAATATCAACCTTTTTTTCCATGTTTCAGTTTCTCCACAATCTCGTTATAACGTTTTTTATTTAGCCGGTAGAAAAATAGTACGACCGCTGTCACGATCCAAAGTATTCCTGGAATTGTAGTAAATGCATGTTTCATAACAGAAAGTACTGCTGCATTTTGTGTCTGATTTGCAACATAACCGTATTTTCCAAGTAATCCTGCTAAAAGTGAGGTTCCGACCGCCATTCCGATCTTATTTTCCAGTGAAATAAACGCATACTGAAAGCCATCATTTCTAAGCCCTGTTTTCCTCTCCCCATATTCCACACAATCAGGAATGATCGCATAAATTGCAGTATTAAATCCAGAGAAGAAAAACTGTGTCAGACCGGATAAAGTATAAAAAACAACCGGTGATTCCTTTGCGTTAAAGAAAAACATTGTAAGCATTGCAATTCCTGTAAGTAATGCAAAAACAGATGCCGTTCTGCCTTTATTATTCAATTTGCGAAATACTGGCTGGAAACAGGCTGCCCCAATGATAGAAGGAATAATGATACACATGGAATACGTTGTATAATAAGAAGCATTCCCCTCCACGTATGTAAAATAATACAGAATGTCTGCGTTTCTTCCATATAAGGATTCGGGTGTCAAAAGGTGTTTTTTAATTTTTTGATTGGCAGATTGTTCTGCGCATGATGGGAATTACGGCTATTTCTAATGTTGCTGACTGCTGCGTTTTCTATCTTAACGGCAGTTATGGTATATTTTTAGAAATTCTTGTATTCGTAAGCGGCTCGTGGCTCTATTTAGGAAATGTACTGATTGGCTATTCGTGGGCACAATTTATAATGACGCACATGAATATCCCCTTTACAGATACACGTAAGAAAATGTACCGGATAGTTGCACTTGTTGCCTGTATTCTGCTAGTCATCAACATTTTCTATCCGCTGGTATTTAACAGTAAGGATGGCGTATATCAGAGGGGACCAGCGTATAGCATTTTCCTGTTCTTTGCATTTTTTTATATTTTGGACAGCCTGTATTTATATGGCAGGTGCCGCAAAAAAGTTGGTACGCTGAAACTGTTTCCTGTACGGGTATTTCTCGTTCCTATTATATTCGGGTTAGTTGTACAGGCACTTTTTGTAGAGATTGCCATTACATGGACATCCATTGCGATCGCGATCGCGGGAATCATGACAGCACTGAAAAATGAAATAATTTTTGTAGATCGTCTTACAGGATTGTATAACCGTGTGTATCTGGAGTTTCTGCAAAAACAGGCTTGTAAGAAAAAAGGCGTCTGGGTCTCAGGTATCATGATTGACTTAAACGGTCTCAAGCAGATTAACGATAACTACGGACATTCTGAGGGAGATGCTGCACTGATCATTGTTGCTGATCTGCTTCGGAAATCATTCAGCGAATATGGCGTAGTAACCAGATATGCAGGCGATGAGTTTGTTGTAATGTTAAACACAACGGATGAGCAGTTTATCCCGGAACTGATTGAGCGCGCAAAAAAGAATTTTCAGGAAGAAAACCAGACAAATGACAAACCATATCAGTTATCAGCCTCTATGGGATATGCAGTCTCCAACCTGGGTGTCGAGACAATGGATGATTTTATGAACCGTATCGATAAGCAGATGTATCAGGATAAGCTGGTATATTATGAGAATCATAACCGCAGGAAAGGATAAATCATACTTAAACAAAACAGGAGAAAATCTTCACATAAAAGATTTTCTCCTGTTTTGTTATTACTACACTCATCTGTCCATTATCGATTGTATCTGTTCTGTACTTCTGCCGGTTATTTCGGCGATTTTATCTATGGAATAACCGCATTTCGCCATATTGTGAATCATTTCTGCTATAGCTTCTTCTCTGCCGATTTCAATTCCTTCGTTTTTGCCGATTTCGATTCCCTCATTTCTGCCATCCTCTTTACCAGCTTCATATTCTGCCTTTCGGAGTTTCTTTTCTTCCCACTCTTTATCATACTCTAATATACTCACCATCTTTACCTCCGAACGATTCTTCCGAAGAAATTCCACTAAAATTCCTTCTTTGATGCATTCCGTAATCGCCCTTTCAACTGCATCATTCAGATTCAGCTCTGATGCATATTTTCGGACTCTCGCAACATAAATGGCATATTCCTTCAATGTCTGGCACTGCTCCATCAGGTCTTTGTTGTGTCCTTCGTTCACATTTAACATCAGAACTTTTAACTCTAAATCCGGCTCTCCAGCCAGATGCTCATATGCTGATGAAAGTTTCAGTTCCATACGGTCTTCTACGTCATCGGTTCCATTGTAAAACACCATAAACTTTGGTGCCGGAATCTTCTGCAGCTTTGACGAATATAGTGACTTATCGTTCACAAACTGCTGGTATTCGATTCCTATGTAAATCAGATCCCGCAATGGTATATTGGGATTGATCGTCGACTGATGTTCATAGAGATAAATATTCGTCTCTAACATAAATGCCAGATCATTTTTCATTCCCATATAGATCGCATTTTCCAATGTGACAATCTTAAGGGCTTCCGCATTCTGATAATGGCTTCCGGTCACTGCGTTGTACAGGGATAAGAGATTTTCTTTCTCTGAAAACAGCATGCGGAATACAGTGTCTTTGTACTGACGGTTGGCTGTCGGTATCTTTTCTGATACCTGCTCGCTCTTCTTCATATTCAGTTCCTCCTGTGTGCAGGAGGCTCATCCAGATCTCCTGCTTTTCATTTTTGTGGATAAAAAGCATAGATTTCTGAAATGTTTTTTGAAATTTAGACGGATGTATACATCCTGATAGTCATGCAGACAGAATTGCCGGATTCATAATTATGGCATCGGATAAATGTCCGCATCAATAGAAATATGCTTTGAGTTATTTTACCATACGTCATCCTTAGTATGCAACCAATTTGAAATTTCTTGTGCAGGTTGTACAAAAACAAAGTTACTGTTCACAGGCAGGCATTTTCTGAACTGAAAATGCCGTATGATACAGTGGTGGCAGCAGATTTTGCCGATTTGGAATGCGAAGCATCGGCAAAATCCGTTACTGGAACGAGGTACGAGTGAACAGTAACAAAAACAAAGTTACTGTTCACAGGTTACCCTGCGGACTGTAACTTCGCAGCCCCATGTAAAGTTTTGCTTCGCAAAAGGGGCTGCTCACCCCCACATCATGTTCATACGCGCCTGAACAGCAAAGTGTTCAAGTGATAAGTGAACAGTAACAAAACAAGCGGCTATTTTTAAAGAAAGACAGGGTCCGGCTGAATATCAATCCGGACACTGTCTTCCCTGTCATTTTCTAATAGTTACACACTTTAAATTTTTCTATTTGCTGATTTTTACTTTTTTCACGGACGAATATTTTCCATACACTTTTTTGCCTGTGGAATCCACTTTATAAGCCCGGATGCGCACATAGTATGTCTTTCCTTTTTTCAGTTTGCTTATGGTATAGGATGTCTTTGCCGTGTTTTTCTTTGTGACCGCCTTTTTGAATTTTTTATCCGTACTGTAAGAAATCTCGTAACCTTTTGCGCCGGATACTTTCTTATATTTCAGTAAGATCTGTTTACTCTTGCTGTTTTTTGCAGACGTAAGAGAAGCCTTCGCCACTTTTACTTTTGTCCACTTTGCATACAAAATGTAATCGGATTTTGCGCTGCTGCTGATACTTGTGATCTTCTTTTTAAATTTTGCATCCGTATACCAGCCTGCAAATGCGTATCCTTTGCGGGACGGTTTTTTCAGTGTTACTTTCTTTCCATAATAAGTTGACGGATTTGAGGCATTGTTTTTACCTTTATTCAGTTTGTAGGTAATTTTATATGGTACTGTAACCGTACAGGATGCCTGATAACTACTATTTTCAGACGAAGTCACCGTGATCTTCGTTCTGCCCGGTGCTTTTGCTGTCACACTGCCGTTGGCATCCACGGTGGCAATCTTTGTATTTGCCGATTTCCAGACTACCTTTTTGTTGGACGCATAAGACGGTGATACAGTCACATTTAAGGTGAGTTTCTCCCCTCTTTTTACCTCTGCTGATGTCCTGTCTAAAGTTATTCCTGTTACTTTCGCCTTTCCGGTAACAGTCACATAGCAGACTGCATATTCATCACTGCCATCCGTTGCCGCCGCCCGGATTTTTGCTTCGCCCTCCGATTTTGCAGTGACAAGTCCGCTTGCAGAAACCTCTGCCACTTTCGTATCAGAAGAAGTATATTTGAGTTTTTTATTTGTGGCATCCGAAGGTGAAATATATGGTTTCAACTGATAGGTTTGACCAGCTTTTAATTCAATCTCATCCTCATCAAATTCGATCCAGTCTATCAGCTGCGGTACGGTTATCTTACAGGCAGCTTTTACATTTCCAGCCGTTACCGTAATGACTGCTGTTCCAACACCACAGATCTCCACATATCCGGTATCAGAAACAGTGGCAACCTCTTCGTTGGAACTTGTCCATACCACTGCATCTGTGAAATTCAAAGGTGCAATCGTCGCTGTCAGCTGGAAATCGTCATAGTGCTCCGCCGTTTTTTCTGTAATATCCAGACTGACTGAGGTTGCATGAATATCCTGTGTGACGTACTTGATTCCTTTTCCGCTTGCATAAGTCTGGGCATAGCAATCAGACGGACCGTACATCGTCATTTTCTTTGGATAGGAAAATGCATTTGATGCGATCGAAGTTGTGTTGCGCGGGACTGTGATCTGCGTCAGCTTCGTGCAGTTGACAAAGGCACTGTCACCGATTGTGGTCACATTGTAAGGGATCACGATGGATGGCAGAACTGTACAGCCGTAGAATGTCTGGCTCTCAATTTTCTTTAACTTGCTGCCTAATGTAATATCGGTCAGGGTTTCACAGCCATAAAATGCAGAACTTCCAATAGACGAAACGGTATCCGGCACCACTGCCTTTTTCATGGCTTTACAGTTTTTAAATGCGTTGCTTTCTATTTTTTCTACCCCGGATGGAAGTATTGCTTCCGGCAAAGATTCACAGCCGGAAAACGCGGAGTTCCCGATCGTGGTCAGGGTGGATGGGAAATTGATGGTGGTTAATTTTTTGCAGCCGGAAAACGTGCTCGATGGTATCTCTTTTAAACTGTTTGGCAAATGTATTTCTGTCAAACTTGTACACTCTTGAAAAATGGAATCTTCCATAGATAGTTTTTCATTAAAAATACTTATTTTTTTAAGTACTGAGCAACCGTTAAATGCGCGATATTCAATTTTGCTTACACTTTCAGGAATATTTACACTACTTAATTTTGTACATCCACTAAATGCATAACTTTTTATTTCTGTTATTGTATCAGGTATATTAATTTCTTCTATTCCTGTACACCCACTGAATAAATTATTCGCTATTTTCGTTGTTCCCTTCTCAAACGTTATCTTTTTTAAATTTGTACATCCTGCAAATGCTCCTGCATTCCACGCTCCTCCTATATCCAAACTTTTCGGTATTTCTATCTGCGTTATTTTTTCACAATTGCCAAATGCACGTTCCCCCATTGTTTCTAAATTTTTAGATAACACTAGCATTGACAAATTACTACATTCCGCAAATGCGAAACTTTCAATTTCCGTTACACTATCCGGTATTTCTACATTAGCCAAACCTATACATCCACCAAATGCTCTAAATTCTATTTTTGTTACACTATCTGGTATACTCACAGTATTTAATTTCGTACATCCACTAAATGCATAACTTTTTATTTCTGTCACTGTTTCAGGAATATTTATTTGTTCTATTCCCGTACATCCGCTAAATAAATTAGACGCTATTTTTGTTGTTCCCTTTTCAAATATTGCTTTTTTTAAATTTGCACATCCTGCAAATGCTCCTGCATTCCATGCTCCTCCTATATCCAAACTTTTCGGTATTTCTATCTGCGTTATTTTTTCACAATTGCCAAATGCACGTTCCCCCATTGTTTCTAAATTTTTAGATAACACTAGCATTGACAAATTACTACATTCCGCAAATGCGAAACTTTCAATTTCCGTTACACTATCCGGTATTTCTACATTAGCCAAACCTATACATCCACCAAATGCTCTAAATTCTATTTTTGTTACACTATCTGGTATACTCACAGTATTTAATTTCGTACATCCACTAAATGCATAACTTTTTATTTCTGTCACTGTTTCAGGAATATTTATTTGTTCTATTCCCGTACATCCGCTAAATAAATTAGACGCTATTTTTGTTGTTCCCTTTTCAAATATTGCTTTTTTTAAATTTGCACATCCTGCAAATGCTCCTGCATTCCATGCTCCTCCTATATCCAAACTTTTCGGTATTTCTATCTGCGTTATTTTTTCACAATTACCAAACGCACGTTCCTCCATTTTCTCTAAATTTTTTGATAATGTTACATTATCAAGATTACTACACCCACAGAATGCCATCCTCTCTATGTCAATCACACTATCCGGTATCATCACCGTTCGCAAATCCGTCCGGTTCTGAAATGCCCTATCTCCAATTGCAACAACCTCATGCCCGTCAATCTCATCCGGAATATAAAGTGCCGTCGCATTTCCACTATATCCAGTGATCGTAGCCCTGTTTGCATCGTCAAGTGTATAGGTATAAATCGGTACGATTGCACCGCCTGCACCTGCTCCTGCATCAAAATAGCTTCCTACGCCCGCCGGATTGAAATATCTCGAACCTGGAGATGTCCAATAACTTGTCCAGCCTCCCTGCGCGGCAAATTCTTTCCCACGCGTACATGATGTCCGAAGTACGCCGTCCTCAATATGATAGTACACGCGCACCGGACTGTTATTCTTTCCCCAGATCTCTATACTTTTGCTAAAGGTCTTTGATGCAATACCAACTCCGATCTTTGCACTTGCCCCCACCGATGCATACAGATATGCAGCCTGTGACGCGCAGTATGTCGGTGTTCCGGAACTGTACCTTACGTATTTGATGTTCATACGTGCACCGGTTTTTGCATAAATATCTCCGCTGACAATTCCGAGCGTTGCTTTTGCGGAGAGTACAATACCTGTGGTCAGATCTGCTTCTGCTGAAAAGGAAAATCCTTTTTTATGACTGTTTCCAACTACACGGAATCCGTCCGAATACGCAAATCCGGCTTCAAATTCCTTTTCCACGGTAAGCGTTGCCTCCCCGGAAAGATTATATTCCATTGCCAGCGTCAGCATACCAACACCGCCGAGCGGCACTGCCCCCAGCGTCAGTGTATGGTTAATATCTTTAAATGCGTCCCCTTTTACATTGCAGGAGTACTCCATATCTCCGCTGACTGTAAAATAATAGTCATTATTTTTCAGCCTGTAACTTACTTTCATGTTTGAAATCACAACACTTACTGTCGCTGTGACATCATCTGAGATGGAAATCGTTTTATCTGCACGCAGGGTATTGTTTTTATAGGATATCCCCCTTGTCATACCTTCTGTGACTGTAACACCATTTACCACATATGTTTCTTCATCTGCCGGAATAAATTCCGTCATATCAACATCCAGTTCGCCCTGCTGGTCAACATTTAAAACCGCGCCATCATCCGCATCTGCGGTTGTAATATATGTCGTTGTTCCTTCTGTCCGTACACTTTCTGCCTTATATGCCATGACAATATCGTTAACATACACGGCAAATGTTGTTCCCTGTTTGATCGTAACCGGACAGTTTTCGATCATAACTATTCCGTCCACATCAATAGATACGGCTGTTTCCTTTGGTACAACAACTACTCCGGACGCAAACGTACAGGTATTTTCTTTTCCGGTCTCTATCTGCGCATCTGCCAAAACCTTTTTTGCATCCGCGATCATTGCATCATGCTCTTCCGTTGTAAGTGACTGTTCCGGGAGAAATTTACCGGCAGCAACCGTAACCCATCCTCTGTCGATTGCGACCTGTGCTGCATCCTTATATGTAACATCTGCTGTATCCTGATAAGTATAACTGTCTGTTTCCGGTACAAAACCAAGCATCGCATTCATGGTCTGCGCTGCAAATTCACGTGTCACTGCATCTTCCGGTCGAAATTCTTCTCCTGCCTCAAGATCGATCATTCCGAACTCGCATGCCACCATCACATCACGATAAAACGAATCATCCGTTGATATGTCACTGTAATAATTATCCGGATAATTGTCCTCATCTACCGTAAGATCAAATAATGTTACCAGTTCCTGTACCCAGTCGATACGGCTGATCTCATCACCTGATAATGCCCTTTTTAAAATCTCCTCTGTACTCTCCGTTTCTTCCGTAACGTTCTCTGTTTCAGCCTGTTCTGGCTCTTCTGTGACATTCTCTGTTTCAGTCTCCTCTGTTTCTTCTGTAACAACCTTCGTTTCTGGCTCTTCTGTCTCTTCCGTGACGATCGTCGTCTCTGGCTCTTCTGCCTCTTCCGTGACAATCTCCGTCTCAACCGCCCCAGACTCTTCTTCTGCCAGATGTCCGGCATTATGATCTTCTTCATCTGCCTGGTCTGTTTCTTTTTTCTCTGTCACTGTCGACTTTTCATCATCCTGTTCTGCAGTCTGTGTTTCCACAGTCCCTTTCTCTTTAAAACTGTTTTCTTCCTGTGTCTGCTGATAATCTTTCCCTGCCACATCCGCCAGCAGCATCTCCGGTGCTGCGGTCAATGTCATACAGGCACAAAGCAGCCATGCGATCATTCGTTTTTTCATAACTGTTCTCCTTTCACAGATATGTTTCTTCTGTAGTTCAGATTCTTTTCATTCATTATATAACACTTATTAGCTGTTATCAATACAACCTGTATGTTTTATATAGTTACATTTTTTATTGATAAAGTAGAACGATAAGGAGATTTATTGCATGGTACGATTAAAAGAACTACGTGAATCAAAACATATGAGTCAGCAGGCTGTCGCTGATGTATTTCATGTCACACAGCAGACAATCTTTAAATATGAGCATGCTCTTGCGGAACCGGATCTTGATGTAATTCTTCACATGGCAGATTTCTTTGATACTTCTGTTGATTATCTGATCGGTTACACAGATGTTCCCTTCCGGTATGAAGTATATCCGAAAGATTCCATCACGCAGAGTGAACAGCGTGTTTTAGAATATTACAGACGGCTCTCGCCCAAAGTACAGGCTCTGGTTCAGGCACTCGCAGACGAAACAGCTGAAAATGGTTCTGCCCCAAAAACAGCTTTCCGTTGATGCAGAATGCACCCCCTAATGTGTGATTCAAAGACAGATAGATTACATTGGAGTACTCCCCTGTTTTTTCCGCCAGCATCGCCGCATTTGCATCATTTTCAAAATATACCGGGATTCCGATCGCCTGTTCTAAAAAACGCAGACTGTAGTTTTTTAGAACAGGCGCATGGGATTTTAAAACGATCCGTTCTTTCTGGTCAACGATTCCCGAAATCGCAATCCCAATTCCAAGCAATGTTTTCTCTGCAGACTCACCAGCCAAAAAAATTTTTACCTTTTTTGCAGCTTCTGTACAATAAGATAATTCTGTTGTAAATTTTAAGCGGATACGTTCCTTTTTTATAATCTCATCGCCCAGATTGACAAGCACCATTTCTATATGGTTTGCGGTGATGAGCATCCCCATTGCATGACAGTACGACTTATATATCCACGCATCACAAATACCATGCTTACGAACACCTTAAGAGATTTAGAGGAGCTTGGGATCATTCACAGAAAGCAGTCTAATGAGATTCCACCCCATGTGGAATATTCCTTAACCGAAAAAGGAAAAGCACTGTTGCCGGTATTTTTTGAAATATTAAAATGGGGGGGGAAGAAAATTTAGATTAAATGAACAACGTTATTCCCATAAGAATTAACAGACACAAACATTCCCCAATCACTGCGCTCCGATATAAAAGCACATTTACCCGCGCAATATCTTCTGCTTCCACTGGTCTGATATCATCCCCGATATATGGCTTTTTCACGATTTTTCCAAAATAACTTGCATCCCCTGCCAGACGAAGATTTAAGGCACCTGCACAGGCTGCCTCGGTCTGGGCAGAATTGGGGCTTGCATGGTTATAACGGTCACGTTTAAAAATGCGCAGGGCATCTTTCCCGGAAAACTGTTTTCCCGGCAGATAAGCTGCAGCGATCATCAGTGCCGCACTGATACGTGCCGGAATATAATTTACCACATCATCAAGTTTTGCCGCCGTTCTTCCAAAATTCAGATAGCGGTCATTTTTATATCCCACCATCGAATCCATCGTATTGACTGCCTTATACAAAAATCCCAGAACCGGTCCGCCGATCGCTAAATAGATCATCGGTGCGATCACACCATCCGATGTATTTTCCGCTACCGTCTCCACTGCTGCTTTTGCAACACCTGCTTCATTCAGATTCTGCGTATCACGTCCCACGATCATTGCCACTGCTTTTCTTGCACCGTCAAGATCCTCTGCCTTCAGACGTTCGTACACTTTCATACTCTCGACTTTCAGACACTTTGTCGCAAGAATCTGATATGTCATGATACTCTCTAAAATGCAGCCTGCTACGGGATTGAGTACATACCCCCCCAGAAGTAAGCAAATACTTACCAGACCTGTAGCAGATAATACGATCACTACAAGCCAGATGCCTGCACGCCATTCTTTTTTTTCATTTCTTATGCCTGATACATCAAGCATTTTATGATCTATTGCAACGATCAGATTTCCGATCAGGCGCACCGGATGATACAGCCAGTGCGGATCTCCCATCAGCAGATCTAACAGAAATCCTGCCAGAAATGCAATCATATGGTAATACATATCGTTACTCTCCCAAAATTAATTTTTCATCTGTTATAAAAATCGAAGTCTCATCCACTGCTCCATTTTCATCTGTGGTATAAGACAATGTACATTCATACCCCTGTCCGCACCTGCACTGATAATCGAAATAGGAACCCTTTCCATAGCTGTCAAATAATGCCATGATCGTGCCGCCATGTACGACGCAGACAACTTTTCCCTGTACTTTTTTTTGCTGCGATGCTTTTTTCGGCTCATTTTCCTGCTCTATAAAACAGATCTTATTTATCTTTTTACTCTGATCTTCCGAACGAAAGGTATCGCTCTTTTTTTCTGTCAATCTGGTCAGGCAATCCATGAGCCCGGCTCTGCACCGCAGGATAAATTCTTCCCGGCTCTCCCCATCCGGAAAGGGCAGCGTTCCACCGCTGTCGATCCATCTCTGATAATCTTTATTTCCATTTAATTCGAGATAAGTTTTCCCTTCAAAACTGCCAAAATTCATCTCTTTCCATTTTTCTATGATCTGGCAGGACTGATTGCCATATATAATCTCTTTTGTCTGTCTGCACCTTAACATCGGACTTGTAAAAATAAAATCTGCATCCGGATATTTTTTTCTGTTCTGTGCAATCACTTCACGTCCTTCCACAGAAAGTGGCTCATCCGTCCAGCCAAGATAACTTTTTCTCTGATTTGATTCTGTCTCGCCATGCCGGATAAAGACCATTTCTATTTGATTTTCTGCGCTATCCCGCATATCACACGCTCCACACTCTCCGAGGCTTTTGCAAGAACGATCTGCATCCTTCCGACCTGCTCCCGGTATTCTCTTTCTTCTTTTTCGACCGGTACTACACCACATCCGACTTCATCGCAGATCACGATACAGTCCGGATTCTGCTTTATAAATATTTCTGTGAGTTCCGGTACATCTGCGCCTTCTTTTATTTTTCTTTTGACCCACAGATGGAACTGATCTACCGCCACTACACCGCTTAACTGCTCAAGTTCTGTTTGTTCACCGGAAAAAATGTCATTCTCTGAAATCTGATATGCAGTTTTTACATAATCGCGTTTTCCCTGTGCTATTCCACCTAAAACCAGTCTCATCTTAACCTCCAATTTGCCACACTAAAACTCCAAACTATCTGCATTGAGCAGAAAATATTTCATGCCCATGAATACGAATCCTTCTTCATTTCTCCATGGCTTTTTCGTTCCATTCACTATAACAATCTTCTTAAATGAATCCGGAATATTTCGAAACGAATTAAGTTCCTGTGTTTGCTTTTCCTCTGTAGTCATATCATAAGCGACCTGAATGTAATATCTCTGACTGCCCTGATTTACTACAAAATCAACCTCTAACTGCTTATGCACTCTCTTTCCTTCACTATTTTTTGCAAATACATCCACAATTCCAACATCCACATTGTAACCACGCACAAGCAGCTCATTATAAACAATATTTTCCATAATATGAGTCGGCTCCTGCTGTCTAAAATTCAGTCTTGCATTTCTAAGTCCAACATCCGAAAAATAGTATTTCAGATTGGCTCCTATATATTTTCTGCCCTTAATATCATACCGGTTCGCTTTAGAAATCAAAAATGCCTCTGCCAAATAATCAATATGGTTAGATATAGTTTTATTGCTATAATTGATTCCTCGTTCACTTTTAAAGGTGTTTGATATTTTAGTTGGGTTGGTAGGAGTCCCAATGACAGACGCCAGTATATCTACCAAAGTTCCGATTTCATCAACATTTTGAATCCTGTTTCGCTCTACTACATCCTTGATATAAACATTGGTAAAAATATTTTTAAGATACTCCGTTTTCTGGCGTTCCGCAGAGAATTGTGCCACTTGCGGTAAACCACCATATATCATATATTCCTCCCACGCATCATCATAATCTCCGTTAAAAGCCGCATAGAACTCTGCAAAGGACAACGGATAAATTCTGATTTCATCTCCTCTGCCTCTAAATTCAGTTACAATGTCGCTGGATAAAAATTTAGAATTACTGCCAGTTACATACACATCAATGTTACTGATACGAAGCAAACTGTTCAACACTTCTTCAAATCGTGGCATAAACTGTACTTCATCCAAGAGCAGATAATATTTCTGATCATCATTCATTATATCTTTAATATGCTGATAACACTTCTTTGGATCTCTCAACTCCTCATTTTCAATGCCATCTAAAGCAATCTCAATAATGTGGTCATTATCTACACCACTTTCCAATAAGTATTTCTTAAACAACACAAATAACAGAAATGATTTGCCGCATCTCCTGATTCCCGTGATAATCTTAATCATTCCGTTATCTTTTTTTACTTTTAACTGTTCAAGATATAAATCTCTCTTAATCTCCATAGTATCCGTTCCTTATTTTTGTGCTTTGCACAAATTTTGGTAGTATTATTTTACTACTAAATTATTTTTATTTCCATAGCCATTACTATTTTTTGTACATTTGCACTTTTTTATGTAGCACTTATAGAAGAAAACCAGATGGTTTCATGCTATTTTTATGCCAGTTATTATTGAGTTTTCAAGCTCATACCATTCACAGATACGGTAGTCTTCCGTATCGATATTATAGATTTTTGCATTCAACGTTCCAAGCATAAACGGGGAATGTGTTGCAATGTTACTTCCTTCTTTTGTTTGAAAAATGGCTCAATATCTTTCCCTCTTCTACAATATCTAAATGGAGTCTGCCATAACCACCTTACAATTTTTCCGGAAACAGGCTATGCCATATTTTATAAAATTCTGCATACCATCCTGCTTTAATCTTGCAATGTAGTCTTTTTCTTCGATCTGCTGCAGTGCTTCCTCACATGCTGCATCCATATCTCCGCCTTCTGCATATTTTAATTCGATTACAATACCCATCCTGTTTTCTCCAATCTCGATAAGTATGTCACTGTAACCAATACCTGACTCTGCATTGGATATTGTGCGCCATGTGGATTTATAGCCTAACAGTCCTAAAAGAACACCGTGATAAAAATTTTCTTTCTTTTCCTTTGCGACCGCAGTATCTCTGATACTTATGGTATTCCACAGATAATTTCCAAATATCTTTTCTATCTTTTCCGGTTCTTTCTTTACGAATGCCTCACAAAGCTCTTCGAGCGTTTTTCCATCACTTTTTGACACCTCACTGAACCATTCCTTTATCTGTCTGGTAAACAGATTTCTTATTTCTCTATTTGGAATTTTCAACAAATATTTTCCACTTACTGTACGGCCATTTTGTGTCAGATATCCCGTAGTCAAAAGTACACTCCATAAATTTTCTATGCTTCTGTCTATCTCATTGTACGTCAGTTCCTGCGAAACGTCCTTTTCAATGCTTTCTCCTGCGATCAACTGCTCTATTTCCGATTTTGTCTGGACGTTTGCCTTGTCAATAAACCTGCGTACGATAGAGTTACTGCTGGAATTTGACCAGAAATCCTGTGGTGTGGCATTGGGATCAGCACACAATAAATCAATGTAATTTACAACATCCCACGGACAATATACATCTGCATTACCGAATCTGTAACCATCATACCATTCCTTTACTTCCTCAAAATGCGACGATAATCCATAATCCAGAAGCATTTTTTTTACTTCTTCATCGGTAAATCCGAATTGCTCATCAAATCTTGTATCCATGACAGATAACACCTTAAAGTTATTAATTCCTGTAAAGATACTCTCTTTCGATACTCTTAAACATCCTGTCAAGATGGCAAATTGCAGGAAATCATTCGTTTTCAATGCCTGCCCTAATAGTCCACGAATAAGTTCTGCCATTTCATCATAATAGCCATTACTGAATGCTTTATCCAGCGGTACATCATATTCATCTATGATAATGATCACTTTTTCTCCGTAATGTCTGCATAAAAGTTCTGACAGCAGACGAATACTGTCTGACAAATCTTCCATCTGTCCTGATAAAAGTTTATCATATTGCATACGTTCTTCATCTACCAGTTTTTCACTGTTTTTTAGATAATAATGTCTGCGGGTTTCATTTTTTATGGTAGTAATGATACGTTTTAAGGCTGCATCAAAAGTCAATCCATCTGCGCCCTTAAGTGACAGGAAAATAACCGGATACTTTCCCATATATTCCTCACATATTTTTCTGTTGCGGGAAATATATAGTCCGTCGAAAACAGACTTATCTGTACCAGCTTCAAAAAATGTTTTAAACATACTCATATTCAAAGTCTTGCCAAAACGCCGCGGACGCGTAAAGAGGTTTACCTTTCCCCAGCTCATCAAAAGCTGCTCTATCAGTTTTGTTTTATCGATATAATAAAATCCCTCTTTCCGGATCTCTTCAAAATCTTCAATTCCTACTGGTAATTTTAATCTGTTATCCATACATGGAAACCTCCCTGAAAATAAATCCGCTACACTTAACCATTAGTATAGCGGATGAATATCCAAAAAACAATATTTGACTATAAACGAAGCCTCATTACTTTTCTGCTACAAGATGCATACGAAACCCTTTCTGTCTCTCTAATTTTTTCACTTTTAAACCTGCTGTTTCGCACATTTTGCGCACTTCCATGCAGCTGTAAATCCGTACATCTCCATGTCCGCCAAGATGTGTCAATGGCATCTCAATATGATTCATCAGCCATATCATAAAATTATTACTCGTGTAATCACGCAATACCAGTTTTCCGCTTTTCTTCAACACCCGTGCCACTCCATTTATAAACGCCTGGGGATTCGGATAATGATGAAAACTGTTCGTACAGATCACTGCATCAAACGTATTTTCGGCAAAAGGAAGATTCTCACTGTCTCCGACTAAAAATTTGGTATGGACAAGTTTTTTCTCCTGTGCCACTTCGATCATGCGGGGCGTCAGATCGATTCCCGTATAATTCCTGTCAGGAAATTCTTTCACCAAAAGTTCTATCATTGGACCTGTTCCACACCCCACATCCAAAAGTTCCTGAAATGGGTATTTTTTCAGTTCTTCAAGAACCGGCGGATAGTCATCTTTACACATTTCATACACGCCCGCATGCCCGGAATCATATACTTCCGCAGCTTTGGTAAATTCTTTTATCGATAAATCCTTATATTTCTGTTCTGTAAACATTTCCGTTTTCTCCTTTACAGTCTGGTGAATCTGTTAAATCCCATAATTGTGGTTAGTAGTATCTAACTATAGTTTATAATAACATACCCAACCTGAAAATAAAAGTATCTTAATACTATTCATTCAAATAATCATACGCTATCCGTTCAGCTCCATCTCTGACGTATATATTTCCACATTTGTGGAATCCAAACCGTTCAATTGCAGTCTGCATAGAAATATTATCTTTGTGTGTATCAATACGAATATAGTCTATCTGTTCAATGCAATATTCAAAACATGCTCTGGCGATTCCTTTTTTTGTAACATTAGATGCCAGCCTGTGAATGGTTCCATACAATCTGTTATCAGTCCATTTTCCATTTTTAATAATCTGATAAGTTGGTTCTTCTCCTATGATAAATGAAAATGTTCCCACAATCATTCCATTGTCTATAATTACATAGCTGTTTACGGCATCTATATCTGTTTTTAATATTTTCTCATCAGGGTATCCATCTCCCCATTGCGTTTTATTCCCATGCGCAATCATATATGCCTTTGCCGTTGTAAAAATTGCCATAATCTGCTTTGTATCTTCTGTTGTGCTTTCTCTTATTTCCATATTCCTTAATCCTTATAATATCGTTTCTAAATAGGTATCATCATTTGATATGCTGCTTTTAAATTTTATCACATATTCACAATGCTTTCTATCTTCAAATACCATCACTTTCTCCACTGGAATGTCCCTGACTGCTGTCCACATATATTATGAAAACTGGCATAATATTGTCAGATAAATCAGGATTGCTTGAAAACGCTCCCTGCATCGGCTATAATTTCAACGTAACAAATCGGAATTTAACGAGGAGGTAATGATTATGAGTAGAAATATAAAAGGTGGTTTTTTAACATTAAGTGGTGTTGTTGGTATTGTAGGAATGATAATAGCGGCAATGCAAAATCCAGCAACTGCATGGGTAACGCCACCTGGAAGAATGATTGTAAGTATTTTAGAAAATGGATTATTGATTCCTACGGTTTTATTCCTTGTTCTTTTTATCTATGGATTGTATATTCTCCTAACGGAGAAAAACGATTGAGCAATACCGGTTTGTCGAATTAAGAGAACCGGTATTTGTGGAGGAGGAATTCTGTAATGAGATTTTTTGAAAATACCCGTAAGCCACAAGGCTTCGGCGGAAAATTGATGACGAAG
>ERZ791926.979-NODE-979-length-17353-cov-4.678807_pt1 | contig 17353 bp, 11 predicted proteins | sample MGYA00510131_ERZ791926 | MGnify/ENA primary metagenome ERZ791926 (study PRJEB30046, sample SAMN00792052) | human gut metagenome | study: EMG produced TPA metagenomics assembly of the A metagenome-wide association study of gut microbiota in type 2...
TAGTTCGCTGGAAACGGCGCGTGAAAATAGGTAGTCGCCGACTTGAACAGAAAGCCCTGAGATGGATGTCTCAGGGCTTTTTTGAATTTATGTGGGCAGGATTGCAGGGAAAGAAGGAAGAACAAATGAGGAACCATCATATCGACCTTTGCGGACAGATCGATTTCATACGTACGGATGCCATGCCTTTGCTGGCACGGGACGCGCATTTCAGCTTTGCGTGCAATGGCTGTGGCGATTGCTGCCGGGGGCGGGAGGATATCGTGCTGTCGGGCTTTGATCTCTGGCGCATTGCAGCCTGGCTGCGTCTGCCGCCGCAGATAGTGGCGCGGGGATTCTGCCGGACAAGCATCGGCACAGTGAGCCATCTGCCGGTGCTGCGGCTGTCCCCGGTGAAAGAAAACCGAAACAATTGTCCTTTCCTTACTGGGGACCACTGCGCCATCCATGATGCTGAGCCGCTGGTGTGTGCACTTTACCCGCTGGCGCAGGAGATCAGCAGGGAAGGGGAGGTGAGCTATTTTCTGCAGCCCACTGCCTGCGGCGGACGGGTGATCGAAGCGAAGGTGGAGGATTACTTGTCCCGCTATGATGTTCCCGCCCGGGAGCAGACGGATGTGCGCTGGGCACTGGGCTGTATGGAGCTGGAAGATGTAGTGGAACAGGCCGAGACTCTGCTCAGCCCGGTGCTGGTACACCGGATGCAGGCGAAACTCTGGCAGGCACTGTACTTTAACTACAATTACACCCAGCTGTTTCTGCCGCAGTTGGAGCGCAACCTCAATTGGCTGAATGGCGAAATTGTAAAATTGACGGAATATCAGAAGAAGCAGAACATCAAATCAAAATAATCGATAGATATATTTAATACAATCGATAATAAAGGCCATTTTTGGACAAAAGTGAGTTGTTTTACTGCGAAATGTGTGTTATACTTCACGAGTGTAAAGCGAGACTGTACGAGTCCCGCATACAAGACTATGCTTTCTGGCGCGGCACCTGTAGGCCGCGTAAGCAAAGAGATAGAGGAGATAGATCATTATGCGTAAAATCACTCGTCGTTCGTTTCTGGCAGCAGCCGCTGCCTGCGGTGCTGCAGCTGCTCTGACTGCCTGCGGCGGTTCTTCTGCAGCTGCTTCTTCTGCCGCCCCTGCATCTTCTGCAGCAGCCTCTGCCGCAGCTGACGGCCAGAAATTCACCATTGGCATCTGCCAGCTGGTGCAGCATGCCGCTCTGGATGCCGCCACTCAGGGCTTTGAAGATGCTTTGACTGCGTCCTTCGGTGAGAATGTTACTTTCGATTTCCAGAACGCACAGGGCGATTCTGCAACCTGCGCTACCATCACCAACGGCTTTGTTTCTGCTGGTGTGGATCTGATCATGGCAAACGCCACTCCTGCCCTGCAGGCTGCACAGTCTGCCACCAACACTATCCCGGTGCTGGGCACCTCTGTTACCGAGTACGGTGTGGCTTTGGGCCTGACCGATTTCGATGGCGTTGTGGGCGGCAATATCTCCGGCACTTCTGATCTGGCTCCGCTGGATCAGCAGGCTGAGATGATCGTGGAGTGGATGCCTGAAGCCAAGAAGGTTGGCCTGCTGTACTGCTCTGCTGAGGCCAACAGCCAGTATCAGGTGGACGAGGTTCAGAAGTATCTGGAGGAAAAGGGCGTCACCGTTACTCAGTACGCTTTCTCTGATTCCAACGACCTGTCCTCTGTCTGCCAGAAGGCTGCGGACGAGAACGATGCTCTGTACGTTCCTACCGATAATACGGTCGCTGCCAACACCGGCATCGTGGACGGTATCTGCCGCCCGGCAAAGAAGCCTGTGTTCGCAGGCGAAGAGGGCATCTGCGCCGGCTGCGGTGTGGCCACCCTTTCCATCAGCTACTACGATCTGGGCTACACCACCGGTGAGATGGCAGTCAAGATCCTGAATGGCGAGGCTGATATTTCTTCTATGCCCATCGAGTACACCGATGTGACCAAGAAGTACAACAAGGCCATCTGCGACGATCTGGGCCTGACCGTTCCCGACGGCTACGAGGAAATCGAAGGCTAAAGTATTTCGGAAAACAAAATAGAAAATCAGCGGAGAAGGGCTGAGAACGCTCTTCTCCGCTTTCCCGTATTCAAACGGGTGAATAAAAAAGTGTATCAGAATCAGGAGGAATTGTTTTGGACGTTATTGCAAGATTGGCAAATCTGCCGGGCGCTTTGCCGGGTGCCTGCGCACAGGGCCTTATCTGGGGCATCATGGCCATTGGCGTGTATCTGACCTACCGCATTTTGGATGTGGCTGACCTGACCGTGGATGGTTCCTTTGGCACCGGCGGCGCAGTGTGCGTCATGTGCCTGCTGTCCGGCCAGAATGTCTGGGTCTCGCTGTTCATGGCGCTGTTGGCAGGCTTGCTGGCAGGCTTTGTCACCGGCATCCTGCACACTTTTATGGGAATCCCGGCTATCCTTGCCGGTATCCTGACCCAGCTTTCGCTGTATTCCATCAACCTCAAAATCATGGGCAAGGCCAATCAGGCTATCAATGTGGATAAGTACAGTCTGCTGATCTCCCTGCGCTGGGTCAAGGAATTTGCACTCCATAACCCCATCATCATGGTCATCATCGTTACCGTTGCACTTATCGGCATCCTGTACTGGTTTTTTGGCACCGAGCTGGGCTGCGCCATCCGTGCTACCGGATCCAACCCCGCAATGTCCCGGGCGCAGGGCATCAACACCAACTTCAATATTATGCTGGGTCTGGCGGTCTCCAATGGTCTTGTGGCTCTGTCCGGTGCGCTGCTGAGCCAGTATCAGGGCTTTGCAGATGTCGGCATGGGCCGTGGCGCCATCGTCATTGGTCTGGCTGCGGTTATCATCGGCGAGGCACTGTTCAGCCGCATCTTCCACAACTTTGCACTCAAGATGGCTGCCGTTTCTCTGGGTGCCATCATCTACTACATTGTGATCCAGCTGGTGCTGACGCTGGGCTTTGACGCAAACCTGCTCAAGCTGCTGAGCGCCTCCGTGGTGGCAATTTTCCTTGCCGTGCCGTACTGGAAGGGCAAGTACTTCTCGAAGCCGGTGAAGAAGGCAAAGGAGGATGCAAAAAATGCTTGAGATCCAGAACGTTTCCAAGACCTTTAACGCTGGCACGGTCAACCAGAAAACTGCCCTGAACGGCCTGAACCTGAAGCTGAATGAGGGCGATTTTGTCACTGTGATCGGCGGCAATGGTGCGGGCAAATCTACGATGCTCAATGCTGTTGCCGGTGTGTGGCCGGTGGATGAGGGCAAGATCATCATTGACGGTGTGGATGTCACCCGCCTGAGCGAGCATCAGCGCGCAGCCTATATCGGCCGTGTATTTCAGGATCCCATGACCGGCACCGCCGCTACTATGCAGATCGAAGAAAACCTTGCGCTGGCAGCCCGCCGCGGCAAGCCACGTACCCTGCGCATCGGCATCACGAAGGCCGAGCGTGAGCAGTACCGTGAGCTGCTCAAGACCCTTGATCTGGGCCTTGAAAATCGTCTGACCGCCCGTGTAGGCCTGCTTTCCGGCGGTCAGCGTCAGGCACTGACCCTGCTGATGGCTACCATGAACAAGCCCAAGCTGCTGCTGCTGGACGAGCACACGGCGGCGTTGGACCCCAAGACGGCATTAAAGGTGCTGACCCTATCAGCCAAGATCGTGGAGGAAAACCACCTGACCACCATGATGATCACCCATAACATGAAGGATGCCATCAAGTATGGCAACCGCCTCATCATGATGCACGAGGGCCACATCATCTATGACGTGGCCGGTGAGGAAAAGAAGAATCTTCATGTTTCTGACCTGCTGGCCAAATTCCAGATCGCCAGCGGCGGTGAGTTTGCAAACGACCGCATGATCCTGTCCTGATAAAAATTTCGTTGCCCGCAAAAATCAAAGGACGCCTGCCCTCGGGAAAAACCGAGGACAGGCGTCCTTTTTTCAAATACGGGAAGCATGTTGAGAGACTTCATAGGTAACCGCCCAGTGAAAGCACGCCCACAGAAAGACAAGAGGCTGTTGCACAAGGATGGTGAACCGCTCCCTGTCAAGTAGACAGACGAAAAAACAAAATGTTTCCTCCAGGATTTCAGAGATGAGATATACAACGGCAACTTTTTCATTGCAAAATGCTTGTTGGGGGACACCAAAACCCGTGAACTGCATCCGCCGGATGCAGGCTGATGTACCGAAAAAACTGGTATAACAAACAAATTTCAACCGAATGATTTGGATAAAATGCGGCTGTTTGGAATTTCTATTTTATTGTTGAACTATTAGTGGTAATATTAATCTATTATAATTGGGTTCGACAAAGTGTATGAGGAGAACTATTATAGGATCACTAACGCATGTATGTGTGTGGTCTTCTAAGGGCTGGACTCATATCGCACCTGAAGAAGTCGCCCGTAGCCATCCGGGAGAATCGGTATCTGCACGCAGTGGGCTTTTTATGTGTGAATTGTGCGGACAATATGCAAAGTCGTATGCAGTTCAGAAGATTTTGAATGTCTGATAAGACAATAGAACTCTATATTATGTAAAGTGTACAGGAGAGTGTGCTCAATGACTGAACAGGAAAAACTCCACCACGCAAAACACTATATTGACAGCCTTGCCAATGGGTTGAATCCACTGGATGGAACACCGATTCCAGAACAGGACATCGTGAATAACGTAAAGATTTCTCGATGCCTGTTCTTTGTATCCGATGTCCTGAGAAAACAGCTTGATGGTCATGAACCTAAAAAGGTGTCCGAGAAGGATAAGAAACTGTTTTACATTACGGAAGAAGAAAAGCTGCAATATGTACCGTCAAAAACACCGATACCTGCCAGTGGAATCAGCTATAAAGTAAATGAGATTCTGGACGAAAAGAAAATGCGGAAGGTATCTTATCGAACCATCACCACGTGGCTGGTAAAAGTTGGACTTATGGAGGAGGAAGATATTTCAGATGGAAAATGTCGCAAGGTTCCAACTGCCAGTGGTATTGCGATGGGAATCACTACTGAAATCCGTACAGGAGTACATGGAGAATATCTGTGCGTTGTCTACGATGAGAATGCACAGGAATTCGTGATAGACAATCTGAATGCAATCATGAATCCAACGGATGATTGAAAAATCCCCAGTCTATACCGATTCTAGTCGGTTTAGACTGGGGATTGCTTATCAGATTATCTTAAAATACTTCAATGCCTCCACAATCGCATCCTCTTTTTCCTTCGGACACTTGGGCTGCTTTGCATTTTCGGACTTCGCCTTGTGATGGTTCTCCCGTACCTCCAGACCGCATTTCTGCTTGACCTGCGAGATATACAGGGAAGAAACCTTCAGCCCAGTCTGTTCCAACACGCGGGCTTTGATTTCAGGATAGGTCGCGCCTTTCTGCAATCCTGAAGTGTCCATGCCCTCCAAGGAGAACTCTACACGGACTTTTTTGGAGTCGATCTCACCCTTGGAAAGTGCAATGACACATTCGGTATGGCTTTCATTGTCCAAACACAGATCGATATCGCTTTCAACGATAGGCAGTCGGAATTTGATGGATTTGAGCCACTGACCGTTGGGCTGACGCTCCGGGTAGATCTGAATCTCAGAAATCAGATGTTCCATCAGCTTTTTGCGTTCAAGGGGATTCATAACATTGTAGAGCTTTTCAAAGCAGATGAGAACCTTGTAAATGTTGTCACCTGTGATTTTATCCGCTTCGATAGCCTGCTTCTTTGCCCGGGCATCCATCAGGTTGTTTTCTGCTTCCTCGATTTTATCGTACATCCTGTAAAGCCGCTCGTCAAGGTCAGATTTACGGATGATGTAATGGCGGTCATCCGGGTCAAGTGTGTCGATCTCCTCCATAATTTTGGACTTGACGGAGTAATACTGCCGCAGCATTTTTTCGGCGGCGGCAATTTCCTGTTCGATGGCAGTGGTGTCCACTTTGCTATTGATCTTCTCCTGCATCATGGCGGCAAACTTTGGATTGCTGACTAGTTTGATGATAACCTCCACCACAGCATTGTCCAGAACTTCCTCTTGAATCTGCTTGTTGAAATCGCACTTCTGCCCACGTTGCATCTTGCGGTGCTTGCAACTGTAATAAGAGAAAGATTTATAGGGTGTGCCATCTTTCTTTCGTTTGGTGCATTTGTTGCTGTACATTCCAGCACCGCAAATGGGGCACTTGACAAGGGCGGATAATAAATGCGCCTGTTCCGCCTTGCTGCGGTTGACTGGTTCGTATCGTTTGGACTGCGCTAACAGCTTGACCTGTGCGGCGTTCCACAATTCTTCCGATACGATGCCCTCGTGCAGGCCGTCCACCAGCAAATAATTCTCCTGTGAAACCTGATGATATTCGTTCCGGGTGCCGTGAATCTTTTCGAGTTTGCGGCGGCCAAAGGCGATTTTTCCGCAGTAGACGGGGTTCTTCAGGATGGCACGAATCAATGTTGCGCTGAAAAGGGGAGAGGTGCCATTTTGACGAGCAAGTTTCTGAAAGCCGTGGGTCTCCAGATATTTGGAAAGACCATTTGCACCTGTGTCCGTGTTTACATATTGCTTAAAAATTGTGCGAATGGCAGGCGCTTCATCCTCATTGATTTGTAGCACACCGTCAACCAAACGATAGCCATAAGGCGCAAAACCGCCGTTCCAGCGACCTTCCCGTGCCTTCTGAATGCGGCCTTCCATGGTTTGGACACGGATGTTCTCACGCTCGATTTCAGCGACAGCGGACAGAACGGAAATCATCAGCTTGCCAGCGTCTTTAGAAGAATCAATGCCGTCCTCCACGCAAATCAGGTTCACACCAAAATCCTGCATCACCTGCAAGGTAGACAGTACATCGGCAGCATTGCGGCCAAAACGGGAGAGCTTGAACACCAGCACATAGGCAACACCATCCTTGCCGGATTTGATGTCCTCCATCATCCGGCAGAAAGAAGCACGGCCCTCGATGGATTTGCCGGATTTTCCAGCATCCTCATATTCGCCGACGATCTGATAGTCGTTGAAGTCTGCATAGGCTTTCATGCGAGCTTTCTGCGCATCCAGCGAGTATCCATCAATCTGCATGGTCGTGGAAACACGGGTGTAAATGTAAACCTTTGTCTTTTCTTGTGACATAAAAACCTCACAAAACAGTTATTTCTTGTCTGCTTTCTGCTCCAGAAACTTAATGGAATCCAGATAATCCTGCTCCACATCGCTGAGGGTTTTAGCCTTATATTTCCGATATTCGGTAGTAGCTTTGTCCACTGCCTGCTTGTGGGTCACACTGCCATTGCCAACAAGCAGCTGCTCGCCGCTCATGGTTAAAATGCGGTCAAGGTGGTTTGCCCAATCCTGCATGGTCATGGGCTGTTCACGTTCTGCCTGACGTTCTGCGAAATCCAGATAACCGGAAACCAACTGCCCCATAGCACGAAGCTCTTTCTCGTTCAGATAGTTTTTGGCAATAGTAGCTTCTCGTAAAGTGGGCTGGTTTCCTGCAAAAGTGGTCAGACCCATAAATTCCTTTTCGGCATCTGCACGGTTGTAAATGACCTCGGCGGCAGTCTGACCGTGGATGGCATAATGAATTTTATTCTGGACTTTTTTGAAGAACTGGACGGAGATTTCTGCTTTTGGGTCGTAGTCAATGCTGGTTGCATAGATTTCCAGAACCTGACGATAAAACACTTTTTCGGAAGCACGGATGTCACGGATGCGTTCTAACAGCTCTTTGAAATATCCACCGCCGCCCAGATTTTTCAGGCGTTCGTCATCCAGAGCAAATCCCTTGCGCATATATTCCTTCAGGATGCCAGTTGCCCAGATACGGAACTGTGTGCCTCGTTTGGATTTGACGCGGTAACCGACGGAAATGATAACGTCAAGATTATAGTAATCCACGTCGTATGTCTTTCCATCAGCGGCAGTGTAGGCAAATTTTGCCCACACTGATTCCTTTTGGAGCTCGCCTTCTTTGAAAATGTTTCGAATGTGTTTTCCGATAACGCTGCGGTCACGTTGGAACAAATCGGCCATCTGGTCAATGGAAAGCCAGACAGTGTCACCGTCAAATGTAGTATCGATTTTGGTCAGACCGTCTTCCGTGGTGTAAATGAGGATGGAATTTTTAGGAGAGTCATCTGGACGATTCATTTTAAGCACCTCGTTCCGTGTATGTAATACAGTGGAAGGGGAGACCTTGCCACTGGGTTGGGACAAATATTGCAAGAATATTATATCATGCTGCAAGAGCGGTATCAACAGTGTCTTGTCGATTTTCGTTGTTGGTTGAGGATACGGCGTTGTCTATTTCCAAGACCGATGCGTACTTCTCGATCACATCGGCTAGAAAGGTTGCGAATGCGCTCCATTCATCGAGTGTGGGCGTAGAGCATTCCGAAGGGGTGGGATTGTTTTCTATACGATGAAAATTATTCAATAGGCAACTCCATTTCCTTGTAGCAGAACTTAGGACGTCCTGCGGATTCTTTCAGAAATGTTTCTGATCTATCCGATTAAAATTTTTAAGCGTTCCAGCTTTTCCTGTGCATTCTCTTTCCGGAAGCTGACCCCAATGCAGGAAATCGGAACGCACATTTCCAGCAGACGGTCGTAGATGCGGGCATGGACGGTATCTTGTGGGTGCTGTATCTCATCCAGCGTCAGGTTGGTGGTGATGATCAACGGCTTCCGGCTGCGGTATCGGCTGTCCACGATGTTGTAGATAACACACTAGACTTTGCAAGCAAAATCGTGTGCCAACAGGGGTGCTGCTCGCCCCTATTGGAAACCCAGAGCCAAAGGGGCTATGCCCCTCTGGACACCCCGCCTGTCCATGCAGTGGCTATCCATCCTGCTCCTGCACGCTGGATACGCTCCTGCCCGAACAGGTAAAACAGGCACAGAGATTTGCCCGGGTGGCGGGCAGATTTCTGTGCCTGTTTTTGTTCAGCGGCGGCTGGGCAAAGCATACGTGGAAGCCTTGCAGAACCCTCAATCTTGGTTGGAGATTTTCGTATTGGAGTGCGAAAACCGATTGTCCCAAACCCCTATATCTGGTATAATAAAATAGTCGAATTCTCTGACCGGAGGTACCCATATGGCCATCTCTTACAATAAGCTCTGGAAATTACTCATTGATCGGAAAATGAGCAAGGCAGACTTACGCCGAGCAGCGGGAATCGCTCCCAATACCATGACAAAGCTAAACCGCGACGAAGAAGTAACCCTAGAAACGCTGGGGAAAATCTGTGCCGTATTGGGTGTCAATATTGGGGATATTATCGATTTACTTCCCCAGGTATAAGTATATTTATCGCATAGGAGATTTCTTAAGATGTTTGATATGGATCAAAAAATAGATTTTCAAGCGCAAGAAAATGCCACCAAGATGATAGGGTACGTAAAAAAGGCCGCGGAAATAACCCATACAGTCATCATGGCGGATCAAAAAGCATCAAAGGCCGTTTCTGCAATTCAAACACAAGATAAGAGCAGAAAATGGACAGTTTTGCAGGAATATCTGAAAGAATACAGTTTATTTATCAATAACACAACCTTTCTTACCGGAGTTTTCGTCTACCAAGTAAATGCGGAGTTCTATGCTGAGGTTAATTTGCAGGAGCTTGACCGGCAGCTTCAAATTATGGTTGGAATCGTATACCTGAAAGAGGCAGTTCGTGCCGCAGTCAGTGAGACATATAAAGAGTACCTGAAAAAGTTGCTGAGGGAAAGTGGAATATTCACCGAGGCACAGCTAAATCTTTTGTAAATCGAATGGAGAGCCAATATGCCAACACTTGAATGGATTGGAAAAGATAAAGTGGTAAACCACCACCAGGAGGTGCCTTACCGGGTGCTGGAGCGCCAATACAGCTATGACGAAGCCGGACAGCACGCCGAGGACAACGGCAGCGAAAACATGATTATCCACGGCGACAATCTGGAGGCACTGAAAGCCCTGCTGCCCCGGTACGAGGGCAAAGTGAAGTGCATCTACATCGATCCTCCCTACAACACCGGCAACGAGGGCTGGGTATACAACGATAACGTCAATGACCCCAAGATCAAAAGGTGGCTGGGAGAAGTGGTTGGCAAAGAGGGCGAGGACCTTTCCCGGCATGACAAGTGGCTGTGTATGATGTATCCACGCTTGAAGCTGTTGCAGCGACTGTTAGCAGATGACGGAGCTATTTTTATCAGTATTGATGATACCGAGTATGCCAATCTGAAACTGATTTGCGACGAGATTTTGGGAAGCAGCTGCTTTGTGTCAAATATTTCATGGCAGCGGACATATTCTACCCGAAACGACTCCAAAGGGATTGTGAACGAAGTGGAGCACTTGATTGTTTACAGTAAACAGCCAGGCTGGAATCCAAACAAATTACCTCGTACAGAAGAAATGAACTCCAAATACAAAAATCCTGACAATGATAGAACACGTTGGAGAACTGATAATGCTTTTGCACCAGGGGCTGCGACACATCAAGGCATGGTTTATGCTATACAGCACCCATTTACTGGAGTCATGTTATATCCTGCAAATGGTCGCTGTTGGACATTTGGGCAAGATCAAATGCTGGAAATCATGAGCGGTTGGTGCGATTATGAGCTACGGGACCTGAATGACGCCAAGGAACGTGCTGCTGTATGCGGTGTTCCAGAATCTGAAGTGCGCAAAGGGGTTCAGGCTATCGTTTTGTCAAAATCTTTGGAAGAATCTGCTGCACGAGCAAAAGAGGTATACAAGCGCGGTCAGTGGCCTCGTTTCTTTTTTACTAAAGGAGGAAAAGGCGGTATTGCCCGAAAAACATACCTTGAAAATGTAGGTGGAAAACTTCCTACTAATTTTTGGCCGTTTTCTGAGACAGGACATACGGACGAAGCCAAAAAAGAGATGCTGGCAATTTTCAATGGGAAAGCCACTTTTGACACACCTAAGCCCCGCCGATTGTTGGAATATGTACTCACGATTGCAGGTAATCAAGATACTTTGATCCTCGACTCCTTTGCCGGTTCCGGCACTACCGCCCACGCCGTGCTCAACATGAACAAGGCTGATGGCGGCAACCGCAAATTCATCCTTGTGGAAATGATGGACTACGCCGACAGCATCACCTCTGAGCGTGTCAAACGGGTAATTGACGGCTACGGCGAGGACAAAAAAGCCGTGGAAGGCACCGGCGGCAATTTCAGCTATTATGAGCTGGGGCCTGTGCTTCTGCTGCCGAACGGCAACCTCAACGAAGAAGTAGGCCCGCAAAAAATCCGGGAATACGTCTACTATATGGAGACTAAAGAGCTCTTGCCCGCCGAACAGCCCACGGACGAGCCTTACTTCATGGGCCTGTGCCGCAACACCGCCTATTACTTCTACTATGAGCGGGAAAGCGTCACCACGCTGGACCATGCCTTTTTGGCTACCGTCCAGACAAAAGCCGAGGGCTACACCATCTATGCCGACCTGTGCGCCATTCCGCAGGAAACACTGCGCAAGCATAACATCACCTTTAAGAAAATCCCACGAGATATTGCCCGGCTGTAAAGGAGCGTGAAGAAATGGAACTGAAATCTTATCAGAAAGAGGTCATTGCCGATCTTGCCCGCTACCTAGAGCTAGTGGTGGAGCTGCAAAGTCCGGCAAAGGCGTATCAGGCCCTCTGGAACGCAAAGAATGTTTTGGTGGGCTTCGGGGGTATGCCGAATTATGTGAATGTACTTTCCGGTGTGCCCCATGTGTGCGCCAAGGTGCCCACCGGCGGCGGCAAGACCTATATTGCCGCCAGTTCTCTGCGGACGATTTTTGACGCCATGCCCCAGCGCCGGGCCAAAGCCGTGGTGTGGTTGGTGCCCTCCGATGCCATTCTGACTCAGACACGCAAGGCGCTGGAAAATCCCGACCATCCCTACCGCCAGCGGCTGGATGTGGATTTTGGCGGGCGGGTACAGGTATACTCCAAGGAGCAGGCGCTCATGGGGCAGAACTTTACCCCTTCTGCGGTGACAGAACAGCTTTCCTTGTTTGTGCTCAGCTATGATTCCTTCCGCACCAGCAAAAAAGAAGGGCGCAAAGCCTATCAGGAGAATGGTTATCTGGCTGAGTTTGCCAAGTGGATGGATGATCCATCCGTTCTGCTGGCCGATACCGATGAGACGGCGTTGATCCAGGTAATCCGCTATCTGAATCCGGTGGTCATCGTGGACGAGAGCCACCATGCCACTTCGGATTTGAGCGTGGAAATGCTGCAAAACTTCAATCCCAGCTTTGTGTTTGACCTGACCGCCACACCCAAGAAGAAAAGCAACATCATCTCTTTTGTAGACGCCGCACGGCTGAAAAAGGCCAACATGGTCAAGCTGCCGGTCATTGTCTATAACCGTAAGTCTCAGGCAGATGTATATGGGGATGCTATCGCCATTCGTGCCAAGCTGGAGGCACAGGCCAAACGGGAGCAGGAAACCAGCGGGCGCTATATTCGTCCCATCGTTCTGTTCCAGGCACAGCCCCGCAACAATGCAGATAGCACCACATATGAAAAAATCAAGAAAACGCTGGTGGATGGCGGCATTCCCGAAAAGGAAATCGCCATCAAAACCGGCGATAAAGACGAGCTGAAAAATGTGAACTTGCTGTCCCCAGACTGCCCCATCCGGTACATCATTACCGTCAACGCCCTGAAAGAGGGCTGGGACTGCCCCTTTGCCTATGTGTTGGCCACGGTGGCAAACCGCACTTCTACCGTGGATGTGGAGCAGATTTTGGGGCGTGTACTTCGGTTGCCCTACACGCAGAAGAACAGCAGTGAAGTGCTGAATCTCTCCTATGTCATCACATCTTCCGCAGACTTCCACCAAACGCTGGAGAAGGTTGTGGCCGGGCTAAACAGCGCCGGTTTCAGCAGGCGTGACTACCGGGCACAGGATGTGGACGTTCCCATTACAGCTGCACCCACACAGGAACCGGAGCAGCTTCCCATTGTCCCCCCTCCCGCTGACGAACCAGATCTGCCGGAGGTAGACGGCTCGGATTTGAAGGCGCGTTTTGAAGCGGCAACACATGAGGCAGAGCAATCCGTGCAGGATGGAACTATGCAGTCCGATCCCATGCTGTCACAGGCCCTGCAACAGAATAAAACCTATGAGGACGAGATCAACCAGGCCGATAACACTGCTTTGAGCCAGGCTCCATCGGAGGTGCGCGACAAAATGAATCAGTTCCGAATGAATGAGGAATTTGCAGACGAAGCCGCTGCCTTGCGCTTCCCCCAATTTATGCTGGAGACTGGCCCCAGTCTGTTTTCGGAAGCTCATGAAACCCTGGAACTGGAACATTTAGAGGATGGTTTCTCTCTGCGGGACAAAGACGCTCATGTGGATTTCACTACCGTCAACGCTGAGATGGCGCGGGTGGATGTAGACGATAGCAAAGACAGCACCGCAAAGGCATGGCGGTTGTCTGGTGGCGACAGCGCCTTTTTCCGGGAGTGGTTCAACACCCAGCCCTCGGAAAAGCGGCTCTCGCTGTGCAAGGGCATTATCAAGCAAAAGCTCTCCAAGATGAACTGCGTCAATGACCGGGAACTGGATGAGTACATCGACCGGGTGATCGGCACCATGAGCGAAGATCAGCTCTCCGAGCTGGAGCAGTCGCCGTATCCCTATGTCGTGAAAATTCAGGGAAAGGTAAAGGAATTGATTGCCCAGCATCGCTCCAGCGTCTTTGACACCTGGCTGGAGCAGGACAAGATTTCCTGCCTGCCCAACTATGCGCTGCCTGCGGTGATCTCCCCAACGGCATTTACCTCGATGGTGCCGAAATCGCTCTATACCGCCGAAGAAGATATGAACGAGTACGAGTTCAAGGTGGTGTGGGCACTGTCGGAGCTGGGCAACGTCAAGTGGTGGCACCGGAATATTTCCAGACTGGGCTTCCAGATTAACGGCCCCGTTCATGCTTACCCTGATATCATCGTGATGCTCCACAGTGGAAAGATACTGATGGTGGAGACCAAGGGAGATCACCTGGATAATGATGAGTCCAAGGAGAAAGCTAAAATCGGTGACCAGTGGGCGAAGCTGGCCGGAAAACAGTACAAGTATTACATGGTGTTTGAGACCAAGCAGCCGGACTATCCGGGAGCATATTCTCTGGAACGGTTTATGGAGATTGTACAAGGCTTATAAAATCACTTTTTTAGGTAAGGATGTATAAAGGAGAATGTTCTGTGGAAATTCTTAATGTGCGAAATTCTCATGAGCACGGAAAAATGCTTGAACTGTGTTTTAATCTGTGTCAAAAGTATGCCCTTATCCCTGTAATAGGGTCAGGTTTCTCGTTTGGGAGCCCGACTGATAATAATGGCACTATACCATCAGTCAGTGAGCTTACCAAATTCCTTTTTAAATATATTTCTGCTTATTCTAACTATAGTCCAGAAGATCTTATTGACATACAAAAAGAGAGTCTACCAGACTTATCTAATAGTTTCTGGGATATTTATAGCCGAATTCCCGAAAAGAAGCTCGAAGAATTTTATGAATACATTAATAAGAATTTTCAGAATATATCTTTTTGGAAAGACTTTCAATCTGAATTTTTGGAAATCCGATGGCCATATTTATTTACCTTAAACTACGATTCTCTTATTGAAAACTACAGTCCGAATTACTATCCGATTATTCCTTATGAGAAAATCAATCGTTACTATGCAAGAACTAAAACAAAGGTATACAAACTGCATGGAGACGCAGGAAAATACTTGTCCACAGGTGATAATAAGTATTTTATCTTGAGCAGAGATCAGTATGTCAAAAGCATGATGGACGATTCCAATAAAGATATGCTTAACGAGTTATTGACGGCATTTTCTTCAAAAAGTATTCTCTTTTTTGGATGTGGATTGTCAGAAGAACTGGACTTGCTTTACTCTTCTCAACTAAGTGTAAAAGAACGGGCCGAGGACATAGATACAACACAACAAGCTATTATATATATAAGTTTTGAGTCGGAAGATTCTGTCGAAAAGCCCTTTTCTCAAAGAATGGAAGACCGTTTGGCGCGGTATGGAATTACCACAGTCTTTAGGTTTTTTTCAGAAGAAGATTCTAAAAACTTTTTTCATGAACTAAGGGAGGCTACATCCAAACTATCCAAACCTGGAATTGAGGACTTTTTAGAAAAATACTCATCCATGCAATTCAATGTATTGAAGAAAGATGATATACGGTGCCGTGATTTTTTGCTACAAGAAAATCTAGTATGGAAATCTATTAACTCTCATATCATAACCATGCCAGGCTACTATATCACAAGGTCTCTTTTTAAAGATGCTGTAGATAGTATACCTAATGAACCGCTTTGTTTTATTTCCGGAAATTTCTTTAGCGGAAAAACAATTTTTTTATTAGATATAGCTCACTTTTTTACCACAAAAAAAGTCTATATTTTCCCAGCAGGTACAACAATAACGGAAGAGCAATTAGACGCACTTGTTCAGAAAGAAAACGCTTTGCATTGTTTTGATTCAAAATCGTTAACAACTGCACAAATCAAAAAAGTCTCCAGTGAATTGGTTCTAGATGGCATCAAGAAAAAAGGGTCAAATATTCTTATTGTTATTGACAAATCGGATGCACCTATGTATAAGTATATCTTTGAAGCTAGGAATGCATCTAGAAAGTTTACGATATTTTCTCTTGATAGCCAATTTGACAAGTCCGAAAAAGCAAAATTCAATCAGAAAGTAGGAGCTATCAGCTTATCTCCGTATGAAAAAAATCAAACCGTTTTAGATTATATTGTTAATAACGAAAAAAAGATTTCGGGGATTCCTAGTTCTCAAAGGTTGTTTCTTGAACCGCAAAAAGAGTTGTTGGCTCAAGATGTCCAAAAACGCATTAAGGCATTGGTTATGCTGGCTACCGAAATAAGGATTCCGGCCAATCGCGCTATACAATTTGGAATTGACGGAGCTATCAACGGCATCATAAAGTGTTGTGATCCTTCTGGTGGAGCAGCTGTTATCGAAAAAGATTATTCTGTCTATAACGGTAATTCTTCTGGATATGAATTTGTTTGCAATTCAAAATATTGGATTATAAGGGCATTATCAACATATGCAAAATCTGACCCTAATAGTATAGAAATAATTGCAAATGCATACTTAAGTATAATTAAAGATTATCGCTCTATTTATATCGGCAACGATGTTGCGTTCTATCAAAACTGTGAGCCTTACTACTTTTTTGATCATATCCAAACGCTGTTTAATGCGCGCTGGTTCCCCAATTCTTCGAAACTAATGAACGCAATTTACGATAAGCTTTTATCTGAATTGTCAAACAGTTATCAGTTCTTGCATCAAAAAGCAAAAGGCAAACTTATTATCGCTCAGGTTCAAGTCAAAAATAGGAATCGGTATATGGCGAACAGAACATTAACCGAGGCTGTTTACAATATTACTAGAGCACAAGATCTTGCAAGCCAGTATCCTGATGCCAAAAACATAGACGAAACTCTGTTGCATATGGCATACACCAAAGGGAGAATATTTATAGAATTTAGCTGTATTTCTGACGAATATATCCCTAAAGCGGTCAATGCTTGCTACGAGCTATACCAACTGCAAGCGCGTTCAAAACACGATATTTATGATTTTATGACTGCAAAAGGTAATGATGGGTGGGCATTTAATACCTTCAAGAATAAACTCATGAATAGACGCTGCTTAGACAGATGTACAGGCTTAGATTATAATCAAGCAAGTTCTTTACTACAGCGGTGGACAGGTAAAAGAATTCAAATCATGAAGCGCGATAGCAGTAAAATGCCCCGCAAGAAATAAGTAGCAATTCAATTTACTCTTTTAGGAAATCCCTTAGCTTTAAAGCAAAACGAACGATTGCATTATAGGCAATCGTTCGTTTTGTTATCTGCTCATAAAATCGATTTCACAACATTTGAAAATGCTTTAGTGCCTCCATAATTGCCGCTTCCTTTTCTGGTGGGCACTGCGGCACTTTGGCATCTTCCTTCTTCGACAGATTATAGTTTTGGCCAACATCCAGACCGCACTTTCGCTTGACCTGGGAGATATACAGGCTGGACACCTTCAGACCGTGCTTCTCCAGCACGTAGGCTTTGATCTCGTCATAGGTAGCCTTGCTCTCCGCAGCAGTCACATCCAGTTCGTCCATGCTGACGTCCACTTCGATGTGTCGCTCGACATTGAGTTTGGTCAAAAGGAGAACCGCTTCGCAATGTGTCGTCGCTAGAATCGGAACACATGGATTCAGCCTCGTTAGAAGCATGGGA